>Ga0222714_10001201_pt1 | contig 29346 bp, 26 predicted proteins | sample C33_3DmetaG_FD_165048 | JGI IMG/M metagenome (GOLD analysis project Ga0222714, IMG submission 165048) | Estuarine water microbial communities from San Francisco Bay, California, United States - C33_3D | ecosystem: Environmental > Aquatic > Marine > Unclassified | place: USA: California... | reverse complement strand
TTGCTTCTTCAAGCAAACTTTTCTATGTCTCCATAATGTAGTGCGACTTTTAAAAGAAAGTGCACAATATTCACACTCGTGATCTAGGTCGGAACTATTTGACGCTAAAAAGGCGTCATTTGGAACTTCATCCTTACAACCTTCGATTGACGCTTTTTGAGCGTCAAGAGAATTATTCCCTTGAATGCTTGTTTCATTTTGTTTCATTTTTGTTTCAATTTCGTGCTTTCTAGTGCGTAAATGGCGATTAAAATCACAATTCCTACTACATTCGAAGGAGCAGACATCACAGCGCAGTTTTTTAAGCGTTTCTGACGCCAAAAATGTTTCATTTTGTTTCATATATGTTAACTTCAGATATTATCTCTAAATGCTTTCCTCATTAAATTAAAAATTTTACAATCACAAAGTTAGAATTATTTTTTTTGAATTTAGACCATTATGCTCACAACCCATTTTTTACAACTTTTTCCAATCCTTTTTCCAAAAATCAAAAAAACACACAAAAACCTTGTGTGTTTTTTTTAAAAATCGAAAAGACTTTTGAAAATTTGTGTAAAAGTAAAATACCTACATGTATCGTTTACAGTGCCTTTTTTTCAGTAGATACTCGTCACTACATCATGTAGACAAATGACTACATCATCTAGTAAATCCAATTCTACATATTTACAAAATATTGTCCTACTTATGTAGTTAATAAGCCAAATATAATCCTCTAGATTCCTGAATCCATATATGAGAAATGAATTTGTCGAAAAATGAGGGTTTAATTAGTTAATTATTTATTTGTTTTTATATATCCATACATATTCCTGAATCCATATATGAGAAATGAATTTGTCGAAAAATGAGGATAAAATCCATGTTGTAATATTTGAGAAATAATTATTTATTTATTTATTTATAATATATGAAATTCCCAATAGTTAACACATTTAAAGCTACATCCTATTTTAAAGCATTTATTTTAAATGCCCTTGTAGCGGGTATTATTACAGCTTTAGCAATTGAACTCCGCCTACAATTAGAAGATAATACTTCAAAATATTATAAATTTTGGACAAATATTTATAAGGTTAAAACACTTGGAGAATCTCATAAATTAGTTTCTACATTTTTTATAACATTTGTAGTAGCATTAGTCGCTTATCATTCATTTTTTTTCCTTTTCTTATATGGAGGAGGACAATTGAATTTAATGAATGATACAAAAGCTAATTTACATACTTTAATAACTAGTAAAACTAAAATGTAACATAATGTTAAAAATTTAAAATAATTATAAACTATAATTATGAATGGATATTGAATTAGTAGAATTTACCTTTGATTTTAAATTAAAACAAATATTAAAATCAAATCTTAATCCAATTAATTATTTAGATATATCTAATAACATTTATTATTGTAATTTATTTTATTATTTCGAATACTTATTTGAATTTCATGAAATTTGTATATTAAGGAGAAAAATTATATTAAATACATACCACAAATCATATAATATTATTTATTTAAATGATTTATTTTCCCCTCGTTATGATCGTCACTCTTATTATAAATTTATTCATTGTGCAAAAAAATTTAATAAAATAAAAAATGTTATTTACAACAATCTAAATATATATAATTCTATGTTAACATCTATATTAAAAAATTTGTATTAATTTAAATATTCCTATTATTTATAATGGACGAGGAAATCCGACAAATAAATGTATTATATAATACAGATTTAAATAAATTAAATACTACTAGAATTTATTATTATAACCTAATTAATAGTTGGAGAGTTAATAGCAGAGTAAAACAATATTATTTTAACTATATTACTTCCTGGTATAACAACCAAAAATCTATTTTGATTAGAAAAAGAGATAACAAGTTGAGAGAAATTCAACTTAAATATACTACTACTACTTCTTCCCAACCTAATAAAAAAGCATTATTAATCGGTATTAATTATTCAGGAACTTCATCCGAATTAAGAGGTTGTGTTAATGATGTCAACGACTTAAAAGAAATGTTAACTACCAAATATAATTATTCCTCCTCTAATATTTTAACCTTAACAGATTCTCAAGCCACTAAACAAAATATTATGACTCGTTTGACCCAACTACTTCAATCTAGTCAAGCTGGAGAAACTTTATTTTTCAGTTTCAGTGGTCACGGATATTTCTGGAATGATATTTATAAAAAAGACGAAATTGATGGAAAAGATGAATTAATTGTCACCGTTGATAACTACGCAATTGTAGATGATGAACTGAAATATGTTATTGATACCTACTTAAAAGAAAATGTCACTTTAATAGCCCTATTCGATAACTGCCATAGCGGAACTATTCTCGACCTTCCTTACCAATATTTTAAAGGGGACCAAGAAATGATCCATCATTCCTTATCTACAGATACCAAAGGAACTGTTATTTGTTTATCTGGATGCAGAGATGATCAAGTAAGTATGGATGCTTATTTAGAAGGAGATTTTAATGGAGCTATGACATTTAATTTTATAGAATTAATGAAATCAAATGATTCTTTAACTTGGAAAGCATGTGTAGAACAATTAAGAGAGAAATTACAAACTGGAAATTTCAACCAAGTCCCTCAAATTACTTGTGGAACTCAAATGGATTTAAATACTTTATCTGTTAAACTATAATTAGAGAGAAAATACATTTAAAAAATAAATATAAATATACTAGTTTATATTTATTTAATGGCATTATTAAAACAATACTTTAAATTAAGAGATGAATATAGAGAGAAATTAGGTGAAAATACTTTGTTATTAATGGAAGTAGGTTCTTTTTATGAAATTTATACCAAAGTAGATAAAATTACCAAAGAAATAACTGAACCTCAAATTATTCATCTAAGAAAATATACAGAACTTGCCCCTGGTAATAAAACTGAAGAAATTTTAATGCTCGGGTTTTCTTCAAAAATCCCATTTCTATTAGAAAAATATCTAGAAAAAATTATTAATAGCGGATATTCTGCAGTTATTTATGATCAAGATGCTCCTGTTAGTAATACCACCCGTAGTCTTAAAGCTATTTATTCACCTGGAACATATTTTTACGAAACTTCTAATGATGATGTTTCGAATCATGTAGCATGTATATGGATTGAATCTCATAAAAAAACTAAAATAAATAAATCCGGAAATATTGTCATCGGTATGTCAGTAATAGATAATTATACAGGTAAAAGTAGCTTTTATCAGATTATTTCTGAACACCTACATAATCCTACTACTTATGATGAATTGGAAAGATTTATTTCTTCTTACAATCCAAAAGAATGTATTTTTATATCTAATTTCTCTCAAAAGGAAATAAATGATGTTATTCAATTTATTAAATTAGAAAGTAAGAAAACTCATGTGTTAGATATCAATGAACCTAAGGTTAAAAAGGTTGAGAGTCAAACATACCAGAGAGAAATTCTGGAAAAATTCTTTTCATTTAATATTAGTGAATCTCTCTTTAAAAATAGTTTGGAATTTACTTTTGCTGTTCAATCCTATGTTTATTTATTAAATTTTGTTTATGAACATAATCCTAGTTTGGTAAATAAAATTAATGAACCCATTATTGAAAATAAATCAGAACGAATGTTATTAGCTAACCATAGTCTAGAACAATTAAATATTTTGCCTGATAAAAATTATTCTGGTAAATTAGCTAGTGTAAGTGATTTCTTGAATAATTGTATTACTCCTATGGGTATTAGAAATTTTAAATATAATATATTAAATCCATTGACTTGTAGAGAGAAAATACAAGAAAAATATGATATAACGGAATATTTATTAACTACTTCATATTATGACTCTTGGAGAAATGAATTAAAAAATATAAAAGATATTGAAAAATTAAATCGACAAATATATTTGAAAAAAATAACTCCCCAGAATTTATTTTATTTTTATGAGAATCTCTCTAGCATTCAAAGTTTATACTCCAATTTATCTTCGGATTCATCCATCATCAACTATTTAAATAATAAAATTACAATGAACATCCAAGAAATATGTAAGAAATTTAAACAAGTATTTGAAGATACATTTATACTAGAACAATGTAAAAATATAAACAACTTTGATTTTGAAGAAAATTTTATTAAAGAAGGAATAAATAGTGAATTAGATAAATATGTAGAATTGAATGAAGACAGTAAGAACAAACTTGAAGTAATACGAGTATATTTAGATGGAATAATAGCCAGAGGAGAGAAAACCAAGAAAAATGATTTTGTAAAAATTCATTCAACTGATAAAAATGGATATAACTTACAATGTACAAGTAGAAGAAGTAAAATATTAGCAGAACAAATAAAACAGAATGTAAGTGTGGATTTAAATTTTATTAACGAAAAAGGAGACGCTAAAACATTTTCTTTTGTCGTCAAAACTTTAACTTATGAAACTGCGAATGGTTCTAATGTTAATATTGTAAATGAAGATATTAGAAAAGTATGTAGTGATATAATTTCATCAAGAAGTAAAATGAAAGATTTAATTACATTAGAATATTTTAAATTTATAAAGAAATTGGAAGATTATGAAAAAGAATTTTATAATTTAATTCAATTTGTTTCTCATATTGATCTTTTACAGAACATGTGTTATATAGCCACCAAACATAAATATTGTAAACCTGAAATTAAAGAATCAGATAATTCTTATGTAAATGTAAAAGAATTAAGACATCCTTTAATAGAAAAATTAAATACGGATGAGATTTATATAGCGAATGATATAGATTTGGGTAATGAGCAAAATATTATGTTGTTATATGGCACTAATGCAGTTGGTAAAACAAGTTTTATTAGAGCACTAGGTATATGTATTATAATGGCACAAAGTGGCTTATATGTTCCATGTTTAGAGTTAAGTTATAGTCCTTACAAGTCTATTTTTACTAGAATATTAGGGAATGATAATTTATTCAAAGGATTGTCTACTTTTGCTGTAGAAATGTCAGAATTACGAGTGATATTAAATAATGCAAATAAAAATAGTTTAATATTGGGAGATGAGTTATGTTCAGGAACAGAACACGATTCGGCAGTAAGTATTTTTGTGTCAGGATTAGAAATGTTATATAAAAATAAAGTAACAGCTATATTTGCTACACATATACATGAAATAGTAAATTATGAAGAAATAGAAAACATGGAAACTTTGGTAATTAAACATATGGAAGTGGAATACGATGAAAAGAATGATAAATTAATTTATAATAGAAAATTAAAAGATGGACCAGGTTCTTGTATGTATGGATTAGAAGTATGTAAGTCTCTTCATTTACCCGATGATTTTCTCTCTAATGCATATAATTTAAGAAGGAAATATAAGAAAGAAGAAAGAAGTACATTAGAACAAAAGACATCACATTTTAATAGGAAAAAAATAATGGGAAATTGTGAATTATGTAAGAAGAATCTTGGAACAGAAGTACATCATTTACAACATCAAGAAAACGCAGATGAAAATAATATGATAGATTCTTTTCATAAAAATCATCCGGCAAATTTATTAACTTTATGTGAAACATGTCATAATAAAATGCATAAAACAAAAAAACAACATAAAAAGATTAAAACTTCTAATGGAATGGAAATTATAGAAGTAGCAAAATGATTTAAATATAATTAAATAAATAAATTAATAATGTATATATTTAATAAATTGTGTAAAATTATAACACCTATATCAACGGCGTTATCATGTAGTTTTATATATGTAGCAACGATAGATTATTATCATAAGAAATGTATGACTCAAAAATGGATACCCCCAATAAAATATACATATTTGTTAAATCCAGGTTTAATTATTGGAGCATTAATAGGTATAAAATATGCATATTTAGGTGGACCTTTAATTTCAAGTTCAGCAAATAAAATTAAATAATAAAATATTGGAAATTTATATATGGACGATACAAATGGAAGAATAATGAAATTATTAATATTTTTAATATTAATTATAACAATAAATATGATAATTAAAATAGAAATGAATTCTGATACAATGAATAAACTGGGACCACAATCTTTATCAGTAGCTATTTTAATATTAGGTTTAATGGTATTTTTTTCTATTATTGGGTTTGATTTAACTCCAGTGGAAGATAAACAAATAGAAAAAATAGTTGATATAGAAGCATTTGATTCTATGGCGGCAACAGGATTTTGTAAAAATCATGAAGGAGATAGAAAATCTCTCCAAACAAGTTGTTCGAAATTAACAAAAGATAATTGTTTAGCTACATCATGTTGCGTATATGCTAAAATGAATGGAACGGAACAATGTCATTCAGGAGACCAACATGGTCCAACTTTTAGAAGAAACGAAAATGGGAAAACTCATGATATTGATTATTACTATTTTAGACACAAATGTTATGGAGATGGATGTCCAAAAGATAATAATTAAAATATTATATTAAAAAAAAATTGACTTATAAATAAATTAATATAATATTTATATATTTCAAGATGATTATACCTGTAAAGTGTTTTACCTGTGGAAAAGTAATTGGTAATAAATATGATTATTATCAAAAAGAGGTGAGAAAATTAAAAATGGCGCGTAATATGGAAATAGACAAAGTAATATATTTAACAGAAGAATATATAGATAAAACTCCTGAAGGAGAAGTTTTAGACAAGTTAGGATTAAATAAGATGTGTTGTAGAAGACATTTATTAACTCATGTAGATATAGAATAATTTCTTATATTATTATATAATGGCAAAAACTATGAAAAAAAAGTCCTATAAAAAAAGAAAAAACTCTAGTAAAAATATTAAGAGAGTTTCTATAAAAAAAATGAAGTTGGGACATAAAAAATACTTAAGACATCATTATTTAAAAGGTAAACATAAAACACAAAGAGCTAGATATGGTGGATGTATGTGTGGTGGTAAAAAAATGAAAGGTGGTATGGTTTCTAGTCCTGCTGCTGGTCCTGTAGGTTATTCTTGGGATGGAGGAAATATAGGAACATGGCCAGGAGCAGCAGCTACAAATGGTTTCGATACGAATGGAGCGACAATGTCTAATCATTTTAAATTAAGTCCAAATGGAATAGTGGTAGGTGGTTTAATTCCAGCGCGTTCGACAACAGATGACCAATTAATTTATCCCCCAATGAACGGAGGAAAAAAAAGAAAAGGGAAAAAACAAAAAGGAGGATTTTTCCAAGAATTAGTTAATTTAGGGAGAGGCGCTCAATATAATATTCAAGGAGTTGGATATGGAATAGGGGGGAAAATCCAACCTATTAGTCAAAATCCATATCCTACCGAAAGTCAACCAATTGACGGAAATACGACCGTTATTAGTGGACAATCTCCGGATATAAGGCAAATATTTGTTGATGCCAATAATCAAGTGGCAAAAATATAAATTTTTTTCTATGTTTATATCATAAATGAAAATAATGAATGATATAAAAAAAATGTGCACACCTGCTATTGTTTATTTATTAGTGAGTGTGTTTGCTCTTTTAGTTTTAGTATTTTCAAACTTGGGAAACAATTCAACTTTGTGTATAGGAGAATATGACTGTCCAGTGGATAATGTATTTGTCATTTTTGTAATAAAAGCATTATATATTGCTTTTGTAACTATAATATTAGATTCTTTATGTAAGAATGGATGGGGAGCAATTTCCTGGTTTTTAGTGTTTTTACCCATTTTTTTCTTTTTTGTAGCATTAGGTTTTTTTATGATTTACCAAAATAATAGTATGAATCAAACAATCGTTTTAGTTCAACAAGACCAAATTATATAAATCATTAATTTATAAAAAAATAATATGTTAATGATTACATTTTAAAAAAATATACTTAAGATATAATATAATGAGTGTAAAGTTTGATAATATAACTTGGAATATAATTGAGAAATTTTTTTATGATAATCCTCAAGTATTAGTTAAACACCATTTAGAATCATACAACGAATTTTATAAAACTGGTTTAAAAAGTATTTTTAAAGAAAGAAACCCTATTATATTACAAAAAGAACAAGATCCTGAATCCAATAGATTCAAATATCGATGTGAATTATATTTAGGTGGAAAGAATGGAGACAGAATTTATTATGGCAAACCTGTGATTTATGACGAAGACAGAGAACATTTTATGTTCCCGAATGAAGCCAGATTAAGAAATATGAATTATGGTATGACGATTCATTTTGATTTGGAAGTCGATTTTTTTATCGAAAATGAAGAGGGAAAAATAATTGAATCCACAGAAATGATTAATTCCATATTTTTAGGTAGATTTCCTATTATGCTCCAATCTGATTTGTGCATATTAAATGGTTTAAACAAAGATGTTCGTTACAATATGGGAGAATGTAGAAATGATTATGGAGGATATTTTATTATTGATGGTAAAGAAAAAGTGATTATTAGTCAAGAAAAGTTTGCTGATAATATGCTTTATATTAGGGATAATTATAATGATATTTATAGTCATGGTGCTGATATAAGAACTGTATCGGAAGATGCATCTAAACCTGAAAGAACATTATCCGTACGAATAGTAGCCCCATCATCAACTTATTCAAATAACCAAATAGTTGTAAATATTCCCAATGTTAGAAAACCAATTCCATTATTTATTGTTTTCCGTGCGTTAGGAATTATTTCCGATAAACAAATTATAGAATACTGTTTATTAAATTTGGAAGAAAATAGTTCTTTCGTTGATTTATTTATACCATCGATTCATGATGCCAATAAAATATTTACCCAAGAAGCTGCATTAGAATATATAAAAACATTTACCAAAGGTTATACAGTAACTCATGTATTAGATATTTTAATGAATTATTTTTTGCCAAATATAGGTGAATTAAATTTTCAAGAAAAGGCTTATTATTTGGGATATATTGTTTACAATTTATTATTAGTATTTACAAAATTAGAATCACCAACCGATAGAGATAGTTTTAAATTTAAAAGAGTCGAAGTCCCTGGTAGATTATTATATGATTTATTTAAAGAATATTATCAACTCCAACAAGATCATATTAAATTGAAGCTAGATTCTGAATATAATTTTAAAAAATCTAAAAGTGTCTATCAAGGAGAAAGCTTCAAAGATGTAGTATTACAAAATTATGAAAAAATATTTGGCGAAAGAATCGTTGAAACTGGATTTAAAAAAGCATTCAAAGGTAATTGGGGAGCAGCTGAACATACAAAAAAAGTAGGGGTTGTTCAAGATTTAAATAGATTATCTTATAATAGTTTTATTTCTCATTTAAGAAAAATTAATTTACCTATGGATTCTAGTGCTAAAGTAGTTAAACCAAGATTATTACATGGTTCTCAATGGGGTATTATTGATCCTGTTGACACTCCTGATGGAGGAAACATCGGTTTTCATAAACATATGGCTATAGCTACTCATATTACAAGTGGATGTTCTGGTTATCCCATGATGAAATTTTTTAGAAGTATTTTAAAAATGAAATTATTAGAAGAATGTAATACCAAACTGTTATATGCTTCAACCAAAATTATGATAAATGGAAGTTGGATAGGAGTATTGACGAATCCACAAGAAACAATGAGAGTTATAAAAAAATATAAAAGAAATGGATTATTACCCATATATACAAGTGTTAGTTGGAATATTAAAAAAAAGGAAATCCAAGTATATACTGATTCAGGAAGATTATGTAGACCCGTATTTTATATAGATAATAAAAAACCTAGTTTTAAAAACAAATCTATATTGGAAAAATTGAGTAAAATGGATTTTTCATGGGAACAATTAATTAGCGGATTTGCTAAGAAAAAGATTGTGAATTATAAAGTAGATGATTGTAAAATATATGAATTAAATGAATTATACGAAACAAGTAATTTTGATGATTTAAAAGGATCGGAGGGAATCATTGAATATTTGGATACTGCGGAAGAAGAAACAGCATTAATTTCATCTGATTATGAATTTAATTTAAGCAAACCGTATACTCATATAGATATCCATCCTTCATTAATGTTAGGAGTCATGGGAAATCAAATTGTTTTTCCAGAAAATAATCAATTGCCTAGAGATTTATTTTCATGTGGACAATCCAAACAAGCAGTATCTTTATACAATTCTAACTTTTTTTCAAGAATAGATAAAATGGGAGTAGTGTTAAATTATGGTCAAATTCCATTAATTAAAAGTAGATATTTACAGTTTATTAATAATGAACAACATCCCTATGGAGAAAATGTAATTGTTGCTATTATGGTGTATGGAGGATATAATGTTGAGGACTCTATCTTATTTAATGAAGGTTCAATAAAAAGAGGATTATTCAGGACTACTTATTATAATATGTATGAATCGAGAGAAGAAAGTAGTAAAGTAGGAGAAAATAGTATTGATTCGCACTTTCAAAATATACAAGATGCTAATATAGATGCCACTAAATTTGGATATGATTATGGTTATCTAGATAAATATGGATTAATTAAAGAAAATACAGAAATGGATGATAAAAAAGTAGTCATTGGAAAAGTCCAAACCAATCTTTTAAATCCGAATCAACCTCAGGATGTATCTGTATATCCTAAAAAAGGACAATTAGGATTTGTAGATAAAACTTTTATGACGGAAGATGAAGAAGGATTTAGACTAGCCAAAGTTAGAATCAGAGAAGAAAGAATTCCTGCAATAGGAGATAAATTTTGTAGTAGATGTGGACAAAAAGGAACAGTAGGATTAATTATTCCAGAAGAAAATATGCCTTTTACTGAAAATGGAATTCGACCTGATATAATCATTAATCCACATGCTTTACCATCGAGAATGACCATTGGTCAATTAGTTGAAACATTAATGGGAAAAGCATGTGTAAATATTGGAGGTTATGGAGATTGTACTGCCTTTGTGAATAAAGGTTCTAAACATGAGTTATTTGGTAAAATATTGACTCAACAAGGTTTTAATAAAACTGGAAATGAAATTTTATACAATGGAATGACTGGAGAACAATTAGATGCAAATATATTTATAGGTCCAACCTATTACATGAGATTGAAGCATATGGTTAAAGATAAAATCAATTATAGAGCAAGAGGACCTATAAAACAATTGACTCGTCAAACTGTAGGTGGCAGAGCAAATGATGGAGGATTAAGAATTGGAGAGATGGAAAGAGATGGAGTAATTGCACATGGAGCAGCAGGATTTTTACAAGAATCATTATTAGTAAGAGGAGATGAATATTATATGGCAGTTTGTAATAATACTGGAACTATCGCAGTATATAATAAAAGTCAAAATTTATTTTTAAGTCCAATGGCCGATGGTCCAATTAAATTCCATGAATCCATAGATAAAAATTTAAATATTGAAAATGTAAGTAGATTTGGAAGAAACTTTTCCATATTAAGAATACCTTATGCTTTAAAATTATTAATTCAAGAATTACAGGCTATGAATATCCAACTAAGAATGATTACAGAAGAAAATGTTGATCAACTCACTAGTATGGGTTATTCTAATAATATAATGAAGTTACAATCATTAGAAGGAGATTCAGGTCAAGAGAAATCAAATATGTCAATTAAGAAAGAATTACAAAATAGACAAAAAAATGCATATAATAATATAGGAGATATTGATGTAACAAATATAGAAATTGGAGAGAATGAACCTTCAGAAGTACCTGAACCTAAAGAACAATTAGAACCAGAGCAATTTGGATGGTTATTTTATACATATGACGAGGAAAGAGGAGAAGCATACAAATCAATAATAATGAAAAATAACGGTCAACCATCTGAAATTTGGTTTGTAGAAGAAAATAATAAAGAAAAACCAAATAGATTCCCAGCAGGATGGAAGTCCCAACAATTAAAATATCATGATAATGTTTCTATTAAACCAACTGTAATGATTGAACAATTATTATCCAACCAAGTCCCTAATAACTGGATAATTAGTTTAGATGAAATCAGAGATAAAAATATTGGAAAGCCTTTACAATTAAGACATCCTAGTGATTCTTATAGTCCTCCATATGCTCCATATAGTCCTCCATATGCACCAAATAGTCCTCCATATGCACCAAATAGTCCACAATATAATCCTAATAGTCCACAATATAATCCTAATAGTCCACAATATAATCCTAATAGTCCACAATATAATCCTAATAGTCCACAATATAATCCTAATAGTCCACAATATAATCCTAATAGTCCACCATATGCACCAAATAGTCCTCATTCCCCAAACACACCTCCTCCAGGTTATGGAGCTAGAACACCAAGCACATCTCCACCAACAGGAAATAAAATATTAGTGTTAGACTCACAAAATCCAGTTGTTATAATGCCAAATCAACCTTCCATAGAAACAACTAGTACTCCACAATTAGAAGAAATAAATATAGAAACAGAACCAGAAGATAAGAGTGTAGAAAAAATAGAAGACATGATAAAAAAAACAACACCAAAAAGAGATGACGGTATAGAATTAATTATTAATGAAAATATAGAGGAAGAAAAAAAAGAAGAAGAAAAAGAAAGTGAAGGAGAGAAAAAGACAATTAAATTAGATAATTAAATATTATAATATAAAATTGAAATAAAAATAAAAATATAATTTTGTATTATAAATAGAATGGCACAGTCGAGTACAACTACATCATTATTTAAATCTAGAAAAAATTTATTATCTTTATTAAAAAAACAAGGATTTGAAACAAAAGATTATGAAGAATTTAGTGTAAATGAAATTCATATAATGAATAATAATAAACAGTTAGATATGTTATTATCTAGTCCAGATGCAGCAGATAATCATAAGAAGGTATATGTAAAATATCATTTAGGGAAAACACTAAGAAGAGAAAACATTAATGATTATATAGATGATTTGTATACAATTGAGAATGTATTAAACAAAACAGATACATTGATTATTGTTATGAAACAAGAGCCACATGAACCATTAACAGCAATATTAAATGAAATATGGGAAAAAGAAGGTATATTTATTATACTATTTAATTTAGAAAGACTTCAATTTAATATATTAGAACATGAATATGTTCCAAAACATGAGATATTAGAAGAGCAAGAAATAAAATATATGAAGCAACGATATAATATTAGATCGGATAGTGATTTACCAGATATTTCTAGGTATGATCCAGTTGCTCAGGCTATTGGATTAAGACCAGGACAAATATGTAAAATAACTAGACCTAGTAAAACGGCAATTACAGCAGATTATTACAGAATTTGTTCTCAGTAATAAATATAAATGAATTTAATTAAAAATATGAAAGAAAAAATAAATCAATTAGACCAAAGATTTTTTTTATTGATAGAGAATTTTATACCTAATTATGTGTTATATTTAAAGAATCCTAATAATATTGGGTATCAAGAAGAAACGAATTATGTGTTATCAAGTATAAACAATATAAATGGTGATGCGTTTGTTTATATGAATGAAATGCATAATGAAATAGATAAAGAATCTGCGTTAACAGCTAAATTGACAATAGATATGGAAAATTTAAAGAAAGAAAATATTTTAATGAAGGAAAAAATAAAATCCTTAAAAAGAAAATCACTAACAGCTGAAGGAATGTTTGATGATCAGTTAGAGTTGTATAGAGATCAATTAACAGCTATTATAGTCATGTTAATTGGTGTAATATTAGGAATTTTTTTCTTAAAATCATTAAATTTAGGTTTTAAAGACTGGATTATATCCTTAGCTATAGTGATAATATTTGGATTTATATTTAATAAAATAGCTGTATGGATAGTTGGCTTGTGGCAAAAAATGGCTGGAAATAAAATGGATGCTATACAATAAAACATTTTTCTATTAATAGTCTATAGTAAAATGTTTAAAAAGACAGGAGACTTATTAAAATTTAATTTAGCACAAGGGAGAGATATTCTTCAATATAATAATGAAATAACTCAAATCGAAGAAAAAAACTTACCATTAATAGAAAGAGGTTCTATAATTGAAAACTTGGGAGGATTATTCAAATCTAATTTAAATCAAGGCAAACAAATGTTAGATTATAATAGTCAAGAAACAGAGGATTTAAAACCAGATTTATCTCTCATAGAAAATGGTTCTATTGTTGAATCATTAGGAAATATGAATTTAAATGCATCCGATAAATTACAAATAGAAGGATTAAGTAATATTGAAAACGATTATAACCAACTATTAGCCCAATATAGTCAAACATATAAACAATTTAGTGAAGAACTATTACAATCTACACAAAATCTTGATCCAATCAAACAATATTTAGGTAAAAATGTAAGAACTTCCAGTGGAGAGATTGTATATGTAAATAATTTTGGATATTATAATTATTATAGTCCTACTGCCTGGAACTCTGGTTCACCTGTAGGTTGTCCATCTGGTTTTGAGCAATTAAATGGAGACTTACCAAGCCAATTACAACAAGGACCTGTTATGGTGCCTGGTCAGCCTTGTGGATTAGCAGGAAAAGTGATAAAAAATAATGATACACAAGAGAAAGCGTGGGTAGATATTAAAGGATATAAACATATTTTTACAAGCACGCTATCAAATGATTGTTCAGAACAAGATATTATTGGAATAAGTAATAGTGACTATAGTTTAATTCCTACAGGAGACACTATGAAAAGTACAGATTATTGTATAGCTATGAATGTGAATCCGTCTCTTTATAGTAAATTACAAAGATTAAATGCAGAAATAAAAATAAAAGCAAATCAATTGGTTTCTCAAATGAATTCTTTGAATTTAAGTAATACACAAGCACAAAATAGTTTAAACAACAGAAGAAATAGTCTTATGAAACAAGCCAATCAAGTATCTGATATAAATAAAAGAGTGGTATATAATAATAGAATGCTAATGAAAGATTCAGGAGAAGCCGATGATGCATCGTTAAGAATGACATCAAATTGGTATATATATTTAGCTTGGATTTTTGTAGCTATTTTAGTAATATCTTTAGCAATGGCAAATACAAGTGGAATAGGAGGAAAATCAGTATCAGGTGTAGCGTATGTAATAGTAGCTTTAGGTATATTGTTGTTTTTAATATTTTTGTACAAAAAAATTTCAAGTATAACTATACAAATGAATTAATATATATTAATTTCTAATAAAATTATATATATTATGTCCTTTGTTGATGAAATAGCAAAAGAAGACCCGAAAGATTATAGTAATTTAATAAAATCAAGAATAATAGATAGAACATTAGATATGAAAATTAAGCAATATAATGCTCTTCAACATGAATATGATCAGCTAATTCGTGACCAAACTATTAATGCAAAACCTCCTAGTGGAGGTTGGAATCGCATTGGAGGACTATTAAAGCAAATTAGTAGTGCAGGAAAAGATTATATATGGGGTGTTAATAGTAATGATGAGATTTGGATGTGTAAAAAACCTTGTAGTGATTCCAATTGGAGACAAATTGGTGGTAGTTTAAAACAATTGAGTGGAGGAGAAAATGAACTATGGGGAGTGAATAGTAATAATGAGATTTGGAAAATGAATCAAGATGGAACCGGTGGTTGGACTAGTTTAGGAGGTCCAGGTAAAAATGTTTCTCAAGGTGGAGGATTTGTATGGCTCATAGGAGGAGAGGGAAAAGTTTGGTATTGTAGACAACCATGTAATGGAGAATGGGTGTTAGCTTCAATGCCAAAGGCAAATTTAGGTTGGGAAGCCCTTGGGAATTGGAAAGATAATGGAAACAGAATGTTACCAACTTATAAAGGTATATTTTCCAAAGCAGGTTGTAATAAACAATGTCAGGGTGAAAAATATTTTGGGTTACAGGATGGTAATGGTCATTCTGGACAATGTTTTTGTGGGAGTGATTGGAATAAAATAACTAGTTTAGGAACTTGCGACCAAGATAATAGAATCAGTGGGGGTGGCTGGTGTAATACAGTTTATAATACCACAAATGGTTCGTCATATATACCAGTTCATGTAGGTTCTTCTAGTAGTAATAAAAAAGTAGTGACCTTACCTTATAATGGAATGACTGTAAATAAATGGCCAGTAAACGAACAGAATCTGGGATGGGGAGATAGATTTGATGTAGAAGTAAATGGAAATCAATTGACAGTGACGAGAATAGATGCTAATGCAGGATGGGGACAAGATTTATATTTAGAAGGTATTATTCAACCAGATGAAAGTAAAATAGGTCCTCCAATTGTCCAGTTAAGTTGTAATAACAGATATGTTTATGGTTTAGATACAAATAAAAATGCTTGGAGAAGACCAATTAATGGAAGCGGAAGTTGGGAAAAGTTTGGAAATCCAAATAATTGGCAATTTTATTGGATTAATGCTTCGAATAATAAAGATGTTTTTGCAATTGGAATGAATAGATGGATTTATAAAACAAATATAGATGGAACAACGCCTTGGGTTAGAGCTGATAATGGAGCCGCAATTGTTGCTACAGTTTCAGGAGATCCGGATAGTGAAGACTTTTATATAACCAATACTAGTGATGCAATTTATAGACATTCCCCAGAACAAGCAGGAGGATTATGGGAAGATATACCGAATGAAAATTATGCATATGGTCAAGTTGAATTAAAACAAAGTAATAATGATTGGAAATATTTAGGCCAAACAGATGACTTAGATAGTTGTAAATTAAAAGCAGTGGAAGATAAGAACAATATATATTCAAATGTGGTTTATACAACAGGTAATGGTGAATATGATAAGACATGTTATGGAGGAATAAAAGGAGGAAAAACAAATCCTATGTATGTTGCTGGAGTAACGAGTTCATTAGCTCCATATGGCACATCAAGACTAGGAGGTGAACAAGGAGATAAGTTATTAAAACAAATAAAAGAGAAGTCAAATGAAATAGAAAAATTAATCAAAGAGCAACAGCAAAATAGTGTAGGCGCAGGAACCAATAATTTATTGAATAGTGAGAGAAAAAGCGCAGTAAATAATTTAGAAAAAATATTAGATAGATTAAAAAAAGATAGAATAGAAATAAATAAATTAATGAAACAACCAGATGAAAGTGCAGGGGCTGAGGATGGATATCAAAGACAATTATCTAATTATATAGTATATTTTTTATGGATATTAGTAGTCCTAATTTCAATAGGATTAAGTATACATTTATTATCTAGTGAGTCGGTATCAGTAATAACATATTTATTTGTAGCTATATGGGTAGTAATGTTGGCAAAAATTTATTATAAAAATGTAATTTATTATGTAGGTTGGACATTAGACTATATATCAAATGTAATTGTAGATTCTGTATATTAATATATTTTTATTATCATATAATATATTAATAATGTCATATAATATCCAAGAAGGAGAATTTTATATAAATCAAAGAAAAAAACAAGAAAAATGTTTATCAAAAGATTTAGATATAATAGAAGGTTTTACTGTGTATTCAAGACAATCACAAAAAAAAAATCCAAGTAATTTTGTTATTCCTGATGGTGCTGATCCAGGACAAACAATAATGTGTGAACCAGATAAAATAAGATATATAAGAATAAGTCAAACAAATAATTATCTTCATTTTCAAGAAGTTCAAGTATTTGATCAAACAGGAAGAAATGTAGCCATTCAAGGTGGTTATTCAGATGACTATGAAATGACCAAAGGTTTCTGTAGGAAGACGACTAATGAAGGTGTTGGTGTAGGGACTCCTGGTTCAGTATCTCAAGGAACATTAACAACAGAACAATGTGAGGAAAGATGTTCTTGGAGCGGATGTTCAGCATACGAAATTCAAACAGAAGGATCAACTGAAGGATTAAATCCAGGTTGTTGGACTTATTATGATCCAATGGTGAAAGGAGATGGAAATAAAAATGCAATATGTAGAGTAAGACAGCGGGAAACAGGTACACCAATAGCGACAATGAGTTCCTATTATAAGGGTACTAACCCATATATGGCTATTAATGGAAATACCTCAGATAATCAACCATGGCCTAATAGTGTGCATACAGCCGTAAAAGGAGGATGGTGGGAAGTGGATTTAGGAAGACCTGTAGATGTAAAAAGAGTAGTTGTATATAATAGACCAGATTGTTGTGAAGATAGATTAAGTGGAGCCGAACTAACTTTAATAGATAGGGAACATAGAACAGTATTAACAAAAACTCTAACATCAGCAAGGAGACAAGAATTCAATATAGATGTAGAAAAAAAAATGTGTGGAGGTCCAGTTTTACAACAAAATATAGATGATTTTGAAAAGTTGAGGGAGTTACGAAATAAATATAATAAGCAGTTACAGGAATATAATCAATCGGTAAAAGCGCTATTAGAAGACTCACAAACATTTATAAATGCAAGTAATCATAATAATAATACATTTGCAAATTCTTATGTAAGGGATAGTGCTAATGGTGCAGTTGGATATGTAACATCAAATGGAGTATGGAAATGGATAACAAGTCCGTCTCAAGGAAATACGATTCAAGGAAAAGGTGGTTGTCCACCCAATTCGTCAATTTATACTAATACGACAGCAGATTCCGGGCAAATGTATACAATTGGAAATGCTCCAGAAGGAGAAATAGTAAAAATGAATGGTCAAGAGTTAATAAAAGGAAGTAATATGATAGATAATCAGACATGTAATAATGCCGGGGAAAATATATATATAACAAATCCAACCGCAACAACAGATAGACAATTTGTAAATTGTAGTAGAAATGTAGGAAGTTATCAAGATGACTTAGGTAATGCGACAATGGACATGTGTAGTAAAAGAGCCGAAGATATGGGGTCAAATGTGTTTCAATTAGGACCAGATCAAGGAAATGGAAGGGGAAATTGTTATATAGGTGGTGGTGGTAATACAGTATCAGATTCTATATGTTCAGTAGCACCAGGAGTAGGAAGAATGGGAAGAAATATGCCAGGAAAATTTGAAAATGTAGGAGGTAAGAAATGGTGGCAATTTGATTATGAATGGACACCTGGTTATACTGCTTATGCAACATATCAAACTAAAAATGCTGATAATTCAAATTTAGGACAAACATTTCATATAACAGATAATTTAACAAAGAAACAATATCCGAATGATATGATATTGGGATATGGAGATGAATTTGAAATAGCATCGGGATATAATTCATATGGGAATGATATAATAAGTGGGTCAGGATTAACAATAGACCAGATTAAACAAAAATGTATAGAAACTCCAGGGGCAGCAGGATTTTATGTACTTGGGAATAATTATTGGATAAAAAATGCTAATATGTGGCCAAATGGGAGAAGACAATATACAGGAGGAGATTTATATGTAAGAATAAAAAAGATAACTAATAATAATAGTTGTAGTAATAAAGTAAATTTTTCTCGACAAGAATATGCGAGAGGATATGCGGATGACGGGATGATGAGTATGAATGCTACATGTGGTTTAGGAACTATAAATGAGAGAGATAGAGAATCTATAAATGCACAATATATAAAATTAGTTGGTATATTAAATGAAATAAAAGAAAATATAGCAGAGTTAACAGGAGAAGATATAAAATTAAATAAAAAATTAATGGATGAGCATAAATTAATGGAGCAAAGGTTAAAAAAATATGAGCAAGTATATGGTAATATAGGAAGAGAGAAAAGATTAATAAATAGAGATGGTGCATTTGAAGAAGATGCAACATTAAATATGTTGAGTAATAATAAAATGTATATAGTTTGGAGTATTTTAGCATTAGGATTAACTTTTGGAGTAACAAAATTAACCAAATAAGATAAAAATTAAATTTATATATTATCTCTCCTGATAATATATAATGGATAGTCAAACGATTCAACAAGAACAACAACGAGATATTCAAACAATACAAACAATAAATCAGATAGACGCACAAATGGGGAGTTTGTATCAAAATTTAGAACAATTGAGTGTGCAAAGTAATCCTGATTTAAATAAACAAAATCAAATTATACAACAAATAGAAAATCTACAACAATTAAAACAAAATTTATATCAAAACTTAAGCAATAGTTATTCTTCAATGCAAACAAATGTAGCGGAAGCGCGTGATGCATTAGTAAATGAAATAGCAATAGGAGGAGTAGTAACAAATGAATTAAAGAATGCAAGTAATAATTTAAATGTTTTACAACAAGAGAGATTTAACAAATTAAGAATGGCAGAAATAAATGATTATTATAGTTCAAAATATTCAACACAAACGAATGTAATGAGGACAATAGTTTATTTTTGTATTCCGATATTAATTTTAGGAATTTTGATGAAAAAGGAGATAATTTCTCAAAATATAGCTTTAGGTATTATTGGAGTATTAGCAGGAATATGTATATTTGTAGTAATAATGCAAACAATTGATATAATGAGAAGAAGTAATATGGTATTTGATGAATATGATTTTCCGTTTGATCCGAATAATGTAGATGCAGGAAGTGGAAGTGGTGATGATCCAAAAAAGAGAGATATGACCTTAAATTGTGCAGGCCAATCTTGTTGTCCAGAAGGAAATGCATTTGGAACAGTATGGGATTCAGTGAATAACCAATGTGTAACTCCAACTTATTTAGATTCTCACAAAAACGATAATACTAGTTCAGAGGGATTTGTAGGAGCAAGATGTTTACAAAATTCTTTTAACAAGAATGATTTTAATATAAATGTATTTAAAAATTCGGAAAGTGTAGTAAAAGGATTTAATGTAAAAGAAGAAGAATATGCAAAGTTTTAAATCTTATAATATATTAATATAATGTCAACAGCTAAAGATTTTGATCCAGATATGCCATCACAAATAAATTTAAAAAAACCACCGAAAAATAAGGGCGGATGTATGACTCCAGATGACTTAAACAAGTATTTAGATATAAATAAATTCAATGATATGATGGCTAATGTTAGCCAACAAGCAACTGATTTTGTGACTAATTTTCAAAAGGAACAAGCAGCAATTCCTAGAGTTGAAAGTGATGAAAGATATAGAATAACAGCTATGAATAAATTAAGAGAATTAAGAGATGAACATAACAATTTAATGAATAGACTGAGAAGAGAAGAGACATATTATGAGGCTGCAATTGAAGGTGCAGGAAATACAAAAGCATTATTTACAATGATAGAGAAACAGAATAAAGAGTTAAAATTAATAATAGAGAAATTAATTCATAATATAGAAATATCAGATAGGAAGACATATTATGAGAATGAACAAAATGATTGGGCAGGATGGTGGGCACATAATTTAATGACAAAATATTGGTTGTTAATTTTTTTAATGATAGTAGGAGTAATAATAACAAAACAAATAGCTGATATAAAAAAATGGGGAATGATAGTAGGATTAGCAATATATCCATTAGTAACATTTTTTATTTTAAAAATAATATACAATTTATGGGATTGGATAAAAACACAAACAACTTGGGTATATTTGAATTCAAATTTATAAAAATTATAATAATATTTATATTTATAATTTTTACTATTTAAAAATCTTCATCATTGTCTAATTCAGGGTCAAAATCATCATATATAATGGATACATTAGACCATACACCTCTAACTTTTTTTCCAAATTTTTTATTCATATATTCGAATAAATCTCTGCCCTTTGGAATATTTTTACCATGATGTAATTGAAACCAAGATTTAAAAACTTCATATAAACTAGTTTCTTTGATTTTAGATCCAGTACATTTCTTAACTTTATCGGAAATAAATTCACTATAATAATCCTGAGTGTTACGATAATTGAGACTACTAGATTTAACAGCATCACATACATTTACAAGACCAGAAGTCTGACATGCTTTTTCAATTAACATAGAAAGGAAAATAGGAGCCCAAGTAGTAAATTTATCGCCTAATTTCTTGTCAAGTTCGAATTGATGTTCTCTATCATCATCAAAGTCTTCTTTTTTACAAAATTTTGAAATAAATTCGCAAACACAAATTCTTCTCCATGTGCCTTCATCATTACTTCCGACATCTAGAAGTGTATTAGTACATACAACTAATTTAAATTGAGGAATAAATGTAATAGAATCTTTGAAAAGAGCACGGCCTTGAAGAGGGTCACCACCAGTAATTTCTTTCATAATACCTTCATTAATTTTATCTCCTTTGGAAGGTTCTTGCATAACGGCATATCTAGCTCCTTTTAATTGAACGATTTCAGAAGAAGTAGAACCGATAGAATTTCTTTTGGCAGTAATAAGAGTAATAGGAACTGTAGCTTTATAATCGCCAAGAGCAAAACCCATAAGTTCAACTAATTTGGATTTGCCATTAGAGCCAGAACCGTTATAAATATTAAAGGTTTGGTCGTTATTTTCGCCAATAAGAGTGGATGCAAGATGTTCCCACATATACTCTCTTAACTCTCTTTTTGGGAATAATTGTTCCATAAAATAATTAATTTCGTCGATAGTTTTTTTATGTTTATTATGATCAAGTTTAATATAATTATTTTTAGTGCTTTTAGATAAATAATCGTCTGGTTTACCCTTTCGGAATTGTTTAATTTCAAAATCGAAAACACCATTTTCAAAACATAATAATTTTGGATTAGCATCTACTTTATCAACAAATTCCGTATCATAAAAGATTTCTTTGGCTTCTCTCATAATATTATCTTTAATACCTCTTCGTTTAAGATTAGCTGCAATTTCACTAGTTTTTTTAATTTTTTTAGATAAAGTTTGTCCCTTTTCACTATTAGGATCAATTGTGCCACTGCTTAAATAAGCCAAGTCAGTATTATATTTATTAATATAAATAGAATGTAATTCTTTAGAAATTTGGATTCGGAGATCAGTGCCACCTTCATTTTCGATCCATCTATGATTTTTGTAAATATACCACAAGTCTTTTTTAATAGAAACACATGTAAAATCATCTTTATACATATAATATAAAACCATTGCAAAATCAAAATCAGTATCACCATGAGGTAAAATAGTTTTTTCAACAAAATAATCGACTGTTTTTTCTCTAATTTCTTTATACTTTTCGAAATTGTCGTTTTTAACCCAATAAATAATAGAACGGTATGTTAAAGCATCTTCATTATTATTACCCCAACTACACCATTTTTCATACAAATCAGGAATATTATCAAAATCAAATTTGGTCGATTGAGCACTGAAAGCGATAAATGTAATAAATAAAGATTCATGAGTATTTTTTAGAGCCCATCCTACACGAATCCATTTATCATATGGATTATAGAAATTTTCTGTGAGTGCCATAGTATATTCATGTGTTTCTTTAATATAATAATTTTTGTCTTGTTCGACAGTTTCTAGAAAATTATCAATACATTGATCAAGCTCATCTTGACAAGAAACTTCCAAAATATCCATATTTTTGTTATCAATAATTTTCAATTTATTTTTAGATTTACTAGATTTTTTTTTTGAATTTAATATTAAATCATATTCTTCCATAATTGATTCATGCATAGGAAATTGTAGATGCCCTGTATATTGGGCTGTTAATTCAGGGAATCGATTTTTTAAATCAAATTTTTTAACATCATTTATAGAAAGACATAAATCATTATTGTCATCAATCATTATATCATATAATTTGGTAAGTAAATATGGTTGATTACCTGGTTTTCTGGAACCATATAATTGCCAATTTGTTCCTCCAGTTGTAATTCCTTCATCAAGCACTTCTTCCCATGTATTTTGTAATGGTAATTCAGACCAAATATCTGTTAATTTTCGAAGAATTCTATTTCTCAATATAATTTGTAATGGTCTGTGAATATGAATACCTATAATCATATGGATACCGTCTTTTGTCACTTCATCAAGCATATTTACATCTTCTTTTTCAAAAATATAAACAGGGATTTTCGTATTAGCTGGAATAATTAACATTTCTTTTAATTCTTCAAAATATAATTGAATCATGTCTGTAATGTTATCTTCGGAATGTTGTCTGTCTTCTATAGAAGTTTCATATCGAAAATCAAAATCTACTAATAATGGTCCAACATCAGAATGTTGTTTTTCAGTAAGAAATTCTAATTTACTACTAGTAAAAACATGTTTAATATATTTGTCATAAAAATCAGGTAAATTTTCAATGGTATATACTCCACCCTTAACAGATAAATTATTATCTCCTATTCTAGTATGAGTAAAACCTTGACCTTTTTGAGAATAATAGCTGTTTAAATAAGATTCAAATGATTTTTTCATATTAGACATTGTATGTTATATATATACATATTATTTTTATGTCAATTTTTTTATATATGTTAAAATAATTTAAAATATACACATTAAAAATGGATTTATTATTTTTTGGGGATAAATAAAGGAAAAACTTTCTTAATATTTAATATAGAAAAATATATAAAAATATATTGATAAATATTATTTAAAGATGAGTGCCGATACTAATTCTGAAACAATAATTATATCTCGTGAAACCACAAAACGATTATTAAAAGATGTTCGTGAATTAATAAAAAATCCGTTACATGAGGAAGGAATTTATTATAAACATGATGATAGTAACATGTTAAAAGGATATGCTTATATATGTGGTCCAAAGGATTCAGTATATTATGGAGGAAATTATTTTTATGAGTTTCATTTTCCGTATGATTATCCACATACTCCTCCCAAGGTAATATTTTTAAATATGGGTGGTATTGATGGTCAAACTAGGTTTCATCCAAATATGTATAAAAATGGAAAAATGTGTTTATCTATTTTAAATACATGGAAAGGTGATCAGTGGACTGGATGTCAAAGTATAAGGACGGTTTTATTAACAATTCTCTCTATATTAGATAATGCTCCTTTATTACATGAACCTGGATTTAATGAAACACATAGAGATTTTACCCCTTATAATCAAATTATTATGTATAAAAATTTAGAATATAGTGTGTGTTATTTTTTACAAAATAAAGCAACAAATTTAAAATTATTAAAAAGCATGTTTGAAGAAGAAATTAAAAATCAATTTATTAAAAATAAGGAATCTTTGAGGAAAAATATCGAACAATTAGAAAATACATCTAATTGTTTATCTTTTCAAACAAGCATATATAGTTTAAAATTAAATACCAATTGGACTAATATTAAAAATGAATTTAATAAAATTAATATATAAAATTGAAACTAAATAAAAATAATATATATATATTATTCAAGGATGCACTTTTGTAATAAATGCAATAATATGTATTATATCCGAATTGATTCGGAGGAAGAAAATAAATTAGTTTACTATTGCAGAAACTGTGGTAATGAAGATGATCAATTAACAGCACAAAATATATGTGTTTCAAAAACTCAATTAAAAAGGAGTGAACAAAAATTCAATCATATTATTAATGAGTATACCAAATTAGATCCTACTTTACCTAGAATTAACACTATTAAATGTCCTAATAGTGAATGTAGTAGTAATAAACCTGATGGTGAACGAGAAGTTATTTATTTAAGATATGATGATATTAATATGTTATATATTTATTTATGTGCAAAATGTGATACTGTATGGAAAACCCAAAAAAATAATTAAAATATAATAATTTGTTTATTCCTTTGAATATTTTACATATAATTATGATTATTAGCTTAATGGAATTAATATTATTTATAATATAAAAATATTTAGGTAAAAATATTTAGGTAAAAATATATTTATATTATATTTTTTATATAAAACTAATATAATATGAATTATATTTCCTATGAACAATACGAAACCATTCCAAAGGGAAAGATTGCTTCTTTAAATTATAAAGAGAAGACTAGTTCTAAAGAAACAATGCGTCGTAGAAAAGGTAAAAAATTAACACAGAGAAAAAAAACAACTAAGTTAGCTTCACCTGTAAAAAAAGCAGAATCAGGAATGATAGTCGGAAAAAAATATTTTATAGAAGATAAGACCCGAAGAAATAATCAATATAAAGTTGTATATACTGGGACTTATGTAGGTATATCAAAAATAGGAAACGATATTTACTTGAATTTCAAGGGAGTAAAGTTATTAGTAAATCCCTTCAATTCTGCAGGAACTGCAACCGGATTTAGCCCATCTGTGTATAAATTTATAGAACAAGTAGAATAAATATTTATTTAACAAATTTGTATACAAAGTATTCAACCATACCATTTCAAATATTCAAATGTGTATAATAATATAATATTTTTTAAATAAAATTGAACTTAATATAAAAGTAATATGTTATATTATTATAAGTATGAGTGATTTAGAATTATCTGATAATGAATCTATTGGGCAAGTATCTGATGATGAAGATGCTCCACCTACATTTACCAAAAAAACAGCAAAACTCTCAGATGATAAATTAAAAGTGTATGACGAAGAAGGAAATGTTATTGCTGATTATAATGAAGTTACTGATGATGAAGAAGAAGAAGAAGAAGAAGAAGAAGAAGCAGAAGAAGAAGCAGAAGACCAAGATGAAGACGAAGACTTTGATGAAGGAGATATGGAAGATGCAGAAGTAACTGTAACTAAAAAGAAAATAACAAAAAAAATAAATTCAACTGGAATAAATACTTTACCGGATACACAAATAGAATTACCAACTGTATTTGATAAAGAGGAGGATGATTATGAATCAGATAGTGATGAAGAAGAAGATGAAGATTATTTACAAAAATTTGATAAGGAAACTAGAGAAAATTATCTATTAAATGAGCATCCAGAATCATTAATTCATAATTATGATGAAATTTATCATTTAGCAAAGGTGCAACGAAATAAAGAAAATATAATTGTAGATGATTTACATAAAACTATACCAATATTAACAAAATATGAAAAGACAAAAATATTAGGTTTAAGAGCAAAACAATTAAATAATGGAGCTCTTCCTTATGTAAAATTAAGTTCAACTATTATTGATGGTTATTTAATTGCTATTAAAGAATTAGAACAAAAAAAAATTCCATTTATTATTAGGCGTCCGTTACCTAGTGGTGCGTCAGAATATTGGCACCTTCAAGACTTAGAAATTATTTAATAATAATTTATAATATAAAAAATTATTATTACTGTTATAAGTATTTTAATATTTAAATTTATAATTTCATATTTTATAAAATTCATTTTTTTTTGATGTTTAACACTTCCATCTATTACCACAATCTAAACAACTTACAAAAGTAGTCATTGGTTCATCAGCCGATCTAGTTTGTAATTGATAATATGTACATTTTTTTGATTTACATTTCCAACACTTAAAATCATCTGTAGATGCCTCTAATTTTGGTTCATATTTATTTTCATCTCTAATTTTTTTTAATTCCAATAAATCTTGCCATTTACTTGGTTGCATATCTTGATGTGACATAAAAGCAACTTCATGTGCCTTTATTTTTTTATCCATGATTGATTTACATAATTCATTATTTTTTAAATTAATCGTTATTGTTCTTAATCTATTTATATATATTTTAACAAAATAACTATTGTCCCATTTTTTTACTACATTAATCTTTTCAGCATGTTTTAAACTATAATTAAATATTCCTTTTTCCAAATTACATGCTAAATTATCATTTTTCAATATATTTTTTAATTTAATAATAACATTATTTCTGAATTCTTCTGGATTTTCAATCTTGCGCATCTTCTTCTATTTACTATATTAATAATACTATTTCTTTAATCAATTTTTTTTATTATTTAATCGTCATCACTATAACTATAATCTTCAAATTCTAATTCTGATTCCGATTCCGACATATCATCACTATTTTCTCCATCTTCCAAATGATTATCATCTACTACAAAATCATCTTTTAAATAACCACTTTTCGTTTTCATTTCAGCTGGAATATTTTCTAACTCGTCTTCTTCTTCTTCGTCTTCCTTTGCAGTATCAGCCAAATTTTCAAATCCTCCATATAATTCCTCGTAAAATTTAGTCCATGTTTCTTCATCTAAGTCTACATATAAGCCATCTTCATCCTTAGCTAAAAGAGCACATGTTCCAAAATATAAAATATTATCTACTGGAGGAGGCAATTCATATTTGTTTTCGGTATTTGCTTTACCATTATCTCTAGCAAATAAAGTAACAGAGGAAAATGGGTATTTATCTTTTTTATTATTCCATGTATGTCTTTCTTCAAAACCATCTGGCTTTTTAAATTTGCATTTTTTATATAATTCATCTCCTTTTTCAGATAAAAATTTACAAATTTTTAATTCACCTGTCTTTTCAATAAGAACTATATTAACCATTATTATATCATTTGATAATCGGTTTAAATAGTTTACAATAAATATAATAATGTTAGTAATAATACCTAGTCAAAAAAATAAAATAAATATATCAGAATTGGGGACATATTTATTTAATAGTACAGAAAAATTATATTTTAATACCAGTGAAGGAAATTTTGAAATATTTGGAGATAAAATATATAAAATGAAAGAACATGAACACAATGATATGTTTCTTTTAGAAAATAATAAAAAAAATTATAATTTTTACTTGAAGAATAATACTGATTTTAAAAAGGAAGTCTTTTATATACCCATTAATTATACATACGAAAAGATTAAAACCAACCAATATCAATTACATAAAAATAGTATTTTAACTTTGAATGTAGAAAATAATAATCATTTTTATTTTATTACCAAGGAAAATGAAATTACAAATTCAGTTAGAGAAGACATGATTTCGTTCTTATCACTATTAAAACTATATAATTAATATATAATATGTTACCCTGGATAATTCAAATGTCCATTATATCTTTAATATTAATTATATTAGTACATTATTTATTTACTTTTTTTAAAACGAATTTAACGATTCCCAAAGTAAAAGATTTAGTAAATAAACCGCAAGAACAATATGAAAAATTATTTGATACAATGAATCATAATAATATAAAACAACAAGTACAAGAAAATGATACAATGAAAGACGAATTAAAAAATTATCTAAAAGAGTTAAGTGGCAAAAAATCTAATGGACCAAAATCCAATGTAAATCAAATGGATGGTTTAATGACTTTTGATAATATGGGTTCTAGTGCTTATTCTTCTTTTTAGATTTAGATTTTTTCTTTTGGGTAAGTTTTACCCATCTTTTTACTCCATTTTTAGCTGCTTTTACTACATACATTTTACCATCATTTCCTGTTTTCTTAGTTCCTTTTGCGCATTTACTTGCTGAATATGCTGGAGATTTTCTGGAAGTATATTTCTTTTTGGTTAATATTTTTTTACATTTAGATTTACCTGTTCCTCCTACA
>Ga0222714_10001200_pt1 | contig 29360 bp, 25 predicted proteins | sample C33_3DmetaG_FD_165048 | JGI IMG/M metagenome (GOLD analysis project Ga0222714, IMG submission 165048) | Estuarine water microbial communities from San Francisco Bay, California, United States - C33_3D | ecosystem: Environmental > Aquatic > Marine > Unclassified | place: USA: California... | reverse complement strand
TCACCGAGCTCAAGTACGTGTGCGTCGGCGGAGTGCAGTGACCGCCCGCGGACTGCCCTCCGACCGACTGCTGATCCTGCTGCTGGCCGCCGTCACGGCGGCCGGGCCCGTCACCATGAACCTGTATGTGCCGGCCCTGCCGGCCATCCAGGCCCACTTCGGTGCCACGCTGGCGGAAATCAACGCCACGCTCAGCCTGTCGCTGGCGGCCTTCGCAGTGGGCGTGCTGGCCTTCGGGCCGCTTTCAGACCGGATAGGACGGCGCCCCGTACTGCTTGCAGGCCAGTTGGTGTTTGCGCTCGGCAACCTGCTCTGCCTGCTGTCGCCGAGCCTCGAGGTGCTGCTCGCCGGTCGGGTGGTCCAGGCACTCGGCTCCTCGGCAGGCGTAGTGGTGGCTCGCGCGGTGCTGGCCGACGTCTACGGCCGCGAACGTATGGCGCGCATGCTGGCCTACCTGACCATGATCATGGTCATCGGCCCGACCACCGCGCCCCTGGTGGGGGGAATCCTCACCGAGGCATTCGGCTGGCATTCACTGTTCGCCGCGCTGCTGGGCGTAAACCTGCTGACCCTGGCCTTTGCCTGGCGGCTCCTGCCGGAGACCCGCAACCCGGCCGATCGCGACGCTGGCACGAGCCTGCTCCACTCCGCAGGGGCATTACTCAGGCAGCGCAAGTTCGTCGATTTCGCTGCCCAGGCGTCCTGCATCTACGCGCTGTTCCTGGGCTTCATCTCGGTAGCTCCCTATGTGATGGCGAAGATGGGCCACCCCGCATCGACTTACGGGGCCTGGTACCTTGCCGTTGCGGGTGGCTATTTCCTGGGCAACTGGCTGACCACGCGCTATGCCACCAAGCTGGGCCTCGAGCGCCTGATCCGCATCGGCGTAAGCATCCAACTGGTCTCGGCCGCTGCAGGCGCCGGGCTGGTGCTGGCGGGCTGGTGGACACCTGCGGCGCTGTTCCTGCCCATGGGCGTGCTCGGCTTCGGCCAGGGTCTGATCCTGCCCAACATCACCGCCAGCGCCGTGGCACTGGCGCCGCGCACGCCCGGCATCGCATCAAGCCTGCTGGGTTTTGGTCAGCAGGTGGTTGGGGCAGTCTCGGTCCAGAGCCTGGCCATGCTGCCCATCGATACGCCGGTACCGCTGTACCTGTTCACGCTGGCCATCGCCGCCATCGCGTGGCTCTGGCTGATGCTGGAGCGTCGTCCCGCGATCAGCTGACCGGACGCACGGGCAGCGGCACGTTGCAGAGACCGACCTTGCCGGCCGGGCGATGGAACCACGGCTCGCGCCGGTTGCGCCGCGCTTCGACATGCGCCTTGAAGGCAGCGGTGTCGGTCCGCAGCAGTTCGAGCGCCGTCCAGTCCTGACCCGGCATATCGGCCGCGAGCCGCGTGGCGAGGATCGTCACATGCTGGGCCTCGTCCTCGTAGAAACCAAGCGCCCCCGTGCCGCGAGGCAGCGCCGACAGCAGGGGCATGCCAGACAGGACCCGCCCCACCAGCGTGATGTTGCGGTCAAGATGGCGCGGCGAGTGGCCGGTCACCACGTACAGGTCCGCGCCGCTGCCGGTATCAGGATCGTTGTCGCGGGAGATGCCAACCATGCCATAGCAGTGGGCCAGCCAGGCGACGCCTGCTGCGGGATCCCGTGCAGCGGGAAAGCCGTCCACGAACCCGACTTCGGGAGCGTAGACGTCGCCGTCGGGCAGGCCGGTGAACGGCAGCTCCACACCGGCCCTGATCTCGAACTCCGCCGGCAGCGCCGCGGCGGCAGTCTGCGCCGGCTTGCCGTTGCCACCCCACTGCACGACGTAGTTGTCCTGCGATCGGTAAAGCCGGGTGCCGTCAAAGTAGCCTTCACGGGCGAGCTTACGCAGGTTGACCACATGAGCAGGCGCGAACCGCGGAGCCAGCTCGATGACGACCCGGCCAGCTGGCAGTTCCACGTAAAGCAGGTTCTGCGGGTCCGGCTGACGCCAGTCGTCCGCCGGCTGGGCCATCACGAGCGCGAGCAGAATGGCGGGTGTCATGGGCCCATGTTCGCACAGCTAGCCGGTTAATATTGAGCCATGACCGCGCGTTTCCTGGAAATCAGCCTGCACGCCCCCGACGTGCTGGCGTCGCTGGATTTCTACCGGCGCCTGGGTTTCACCGAGGCCAGCGTCGGGGAAACCTGGACGCATCCCTATGCCGCGGTCAGCGACGGCCGCCTGGCGCTGGGCCTGCACGCCTTCGAGTTCGCCTCCCCGTCGGTGACCTTCGTGCAACCGGAACTCCTGGCGCGGCTCGACGAGCTGGAGGCGCGCGGCGTAGAGCTGGCCTTCCGCAAGGTCGGCGACGACCGTTTCAACGAGGCAGGCTTCGAGGACCCGGATGGACAGATGATCGCCTGGCTGGAGGCCAGGACCTTCTCACCACCTGATCGCGCCGCCGGTGAAGTCTCCGCGCTCGGCTGGTTCGAGGAGTACGTGCTGCCGGTCAGGGACCTCGACGTCGCCCAGGCCTTCTGGGAAGGGCTCGGGTTCGTGGCCGTGGAGGAAGCGGACTCGCCCTGCCCGCGACGTGGACTGACCAGCGATAGCCTCAACCTCGCACTCTGGCAGACCCGCCAACTGGAGGGCCCGCTGCTGCGCTTCAGCGCTGCCGGCCTTGGGGAGGTCCGGGATGCGCTGGAGGCGCGGGGCATCGTTACCGATCGTCGCTTGCCGCGGCTGCTCGACCCGGAGCGGGCCCTGATGGTGGTGTCCCCGGAGGGTACGGCGCTGCTGGTCGAGGAAGAGGCGGACTAACCCCACCAGCCGCGCAGCGTCTCGAGCGCCGTGTCGAAGTTCAGCCCGAGCAGGATCACCAGTGCCATCAACACGCCAATGTACAGCGTGGAGATGAGCGTCATCAGGTAACCCAGGACGATCACCAGCCCGTCGCGCTCGGCCATGCCGATCGCCAGCAGCACGATGGCCATGGCCGGCAGGGTGTTGGCAAAAGGCACCAGCGGCAGCGGGGCCATCAGCAGCACGACGTTGTGCAGGATCAGCAAGCCGTTGAGGACGTTGATCACCGAGGTCGACGACAGGGACAGCCAGCGAGGCTTGATCAGGTGCTCCACCCGCTCGGCCCAGCCCACCACCTTGTCCATCACCAGCCGGATGGTATCGCCGGACAATTCGCGATCCACCACTTTCGGCGGCATCCAGGGCAGGCGATTCAGCACCACGGCCGTGCCGATCAGCAGCATCGGGATACCAAAGATCCAGCTCATGAGCGGCACGGTGACCGGCAACAGGAAAGGCGAGGCCATCAGGGCGCAGGCGACCAAAATCCCCTGCTCACCCACGGCCGCGAGCAGTTCGCGCAGCGTGACGGTCTCGCCCTGCAGGCTGGCGCGGGCCTCGGCGATTGCAGCCGAAAGTCGCTGCTCGGTGTTACGAAATTTGATGGCGGTCATCCTCGCAGCATCGCGGTTGGCACATGGCTTGGCAAGACTTGACGCCGGTCCCGGGCCGGCTAGCATCGGGACAGGGGGAATGCCGATGGCCGATATGGCGCGCCTGCATATTGAAACACCGCTCGTTGTCTCGCGGTCATTGACTCTTCGATCAGCAAAAGAGGTCTGGCTGAAACTGGAGGCGGTGCAGCCCACGGGATCGTTCAAGCTTCGCGGAATTGGACTGGCTTGCCAGCACGCTGTCAGCCGGGGAGCCAAGCGTTTCATTTCGTCGTCAGGCGGCAATGCTGGCATCGCAGCCGCCTATGCGGGCCGTCTACTTTCGATCCCGGTTGTGGTGGTCGTCCCGCAAACGACCACCAGCCGAGCGCAGCGATTGATACAAAATGAAGGGGCAGAAGTAGTCGTTCATGGCGCCTCCTGGCAGGAAGCGAATACCCTGGCCCGCTCCATGCTCGACCACACCGATTTCTTTATTCACCCGTTTGACGATCCAGTTGTCTGGCAAGGCCATGCCAGCATGGTTGATGAAATAGCTGCCTCCGGCGGCAAACCGGGGGCCATTGTGCTTTCGGTGGGTGGTGGAGGGTTGCTATGCGGAGTCGTGGAAGGATTGCGGCGCAACAAGTGGACGGATGTGCCAATCATCGCAGTCGAAACCGAGGGCGCGGATTCGTACGCTGCCTCGGTTCGCACGGGTCGTCTGGTCGAACTTGCCGCAATTAGCAGTATTGCAACCTCCCTGGGGGCCCGACAGGTTTGCAATCAGGCATACATGTGGTCCAAGACCTACCCTATTACCAATGTGGTCGTCTCGGACAGGTCAGCAGTAGCGGCATGCGAGCAGTTCCTTGAAGATCATCAAATGGTCGTAGAGCCAGCGTGCGGCGCTTCACTCGCCGCTGTATACGAAAACGTCCCGGAACTTGGTTCATTCAGTTCGATTTTGGTTGTCGTATGCGGAGGGGTGACATCGACCATTGATCAATTACGATGTTGGTCAGGGAAATTGGCCTAGCACAGGAGTCCTGAGTGTGGGCTGGTACAGCCAGTGGGTGTTTCCATGGATACTCGAGGCGGCGATGCGCCAGCCGCGCCTCGAGCCGCTGCGTCGTGAAACCCTGGCGCCTGCAACCGGCTCGGTGCTGGAAATCGGCATCGGCACCGGACTGAACTGCAGCCACTATCCCCTCACCTGTCGCTCGATCGCGTCGGTGGACAGCAACCCTGCCCTGACGGCGCGCGCCAGCCGCCGTGCGGCGGAGGCCGGCATGACAGTGGCACACCAGGCTCTTTCAGCAGAATCGCTGCCCTTCGAGGACGCACGCTTCGATACCGTGGTGAGCACCTTCACCCTGTGCAGCATCCCCGATCTGGGGCGTGCCCTCAGTGAGCTGCACCGGGTCTTGAAACCCGGGGGCCAAGTCCTGTTCCTGGAACACGGACTAAGTCCGGATACTGCCGTGGCCCGCTGGCAGCGTCGGCTGACTCCGGCCTGGCGGGTCATCGGTGACGGCTGCCACCTGGATCGCGACGCGCCGGCCGAGCTGGCCGGCGCCGGACTGGCCGTGGAAACGCTCCGCCAGTGCTACCTGCCAGGCGCGCCCCGCTTCGCGGGATTCCTGTCGCTGGGCGTGGCGCGCCGCGCGATCGGCTGATCGCTCAGTGGCCGGCGGCCGCCAGCAGCCGGTCGATCATGCCTTCCGCCTGGGCCCGGTAGCTGCCACCGAACAGGCTCAGGTGATTGAGCACGTGGTACAGGTTGTAGAGGTCGCGCCGGGTGCCCGCTGCCGCATCCAGCGGCCAGGCAGCGACGTAGGCCGCATAAAAGCCCGGTCCGAAGCCGCCGAAGAGCCGCGTCATGGCAAGGTCTGCCTCGCGGTCACCGAAGTAACAGGCCGGATCGAACAGCACCGGCGTTCCGGCGGCATCCACCGCCCGGTTGCCGGACCAGAGGTCACCATGCAGGAGTGAGGGCGCCGGCCGGTAGCTGGAAAAAAACACGTGCATGACCTCGAGCAGGCGCTCGCCTCGCTCCTGCAGGCGCCCGCCATGACCCTGGCCTGCCGCCAGCGCGAATTGATGCTGCAACCGACGTTCCCTGAAGAAAGTCACCCAGTCATCCAGCCAGCCGTTGGGCTGCGCGGTGGTCCCGATCAGGTTGTCGCGCTCGAGGCCGAAGCGCGACTCCCGACAGCGGTGCAGGGCGGCGAGGGACTCTCCCAGCCGAACCTCATCGGCGACTCCGGGCTCCCGCAACTCCATCCATTCCAGGACCAGGAACTGGCCGGCTTCGCAGGCGCCCACGGCCAGCGTGCGCGGCACCCGAACGGTATCGCTGCTGGCCAGAAGCTCCAGGCCGTGCCACTCGGCACCAAAATCCTCAGCCAGGTCCGCTGCGAACTTGACGAACACCGGACCCTGCGCGGTCGGCCAGCACCAGCATTGGTTGATGCACCCACCGCGGACGGCAGGGCCGGGCACCGAAGCCACCTCGTAGCCGAGCGCCGCGGAGAGTGCCCCCGCCAGGGCGGGCGGCGGAGTCATGCCCCGAAACGCTGGGCCAGACGCTCTGCCTGACGGGCCAGCATCGGCCCGAATCGCGAACGTTCGTACAGTGCGGCAAGCCCGGCCACGTCCGGCCGGCGCCGCTGCAGGTCCGACTCGCAGAATTCGAGGGGCATGTCGCAGGCGATCCGCGTCAGGCGGCGCGCCAGATAGGCCGCCTCGCGGTGCTCGACCAGCCGTTCGGGCAAACGAGCGGCACCGCGGATGGGCAATGCAGGCAGGGCATGCAGGTTGTCATAGAGATGATCGAGTGATTCGTAGGCATCGAGCAAGGCTGAGGCAGTCTTTGGACCAATGCCGGGCACGCCAGGGATGTTGTCGACGCTGTCACCGGTTAGCGCCAGATAGTCCGGCATCCGCTCAGGGAGAACGCCGAACTGCCCCGCGATATCCGCATACCCGTAGCGGCGGTCGCCAGCGAAGTCCCAGAACTCGTCACCCTGTCGCACCAGCTGTGCCAGGTCCTTGTCCCGCGTGACCAGCACGCTGCGATGGCCCGCCACCCGCATGCGCGTGGCGATGGCCCCGATGATGTCGTCAGCCTCGTAGTAGCCATCCGCATACTCGGCCACGCCCATCAGGCGGCAGAACTCGCGGCACCAGGCGAACTGCCGTTTCAACTCCTCTGGGGCCGGCTCGCGGTTGGCCTTGTAGGCAGGGTAGATGTCGTTGCGGAAGGAGCTCGCAAGGCTCTCATCAAAAGCCACGGCTACCTGCCCGGGACTGGCCCGCTCGAGCAGGTCACCCATGAAGCGCGCAAAACCATACAGGGCGTTGACCGGCTGGCCGTCGGCGTCGGTCATTTCCGGCGTGACGGAGTAATAGGCACGGAAGACGAAGTAACTGGCGTCGACGAGGTGCAGCATCGCCCCGCCGGCTCACTGCATCCAGCGCTGGATGCGGTCGCGCAGCGGGCTCGAGCGGGGAAAATGCGCCTGCAGGTATTCCATCTGGTCGGCCAGCACGCGCCGGCCCTTCAGGAAGATGTACTCGGCATAGGTGGGCGTGAAGGGCACGGCGAGGAGCTGCATGCCGGCCTGCTCGGGCGTGCGCCAGGCCTTCTGGTTGTTGCAGCGCCGACAGGCCGTCACCACGTTGTTCCAGTTGTCGCGACCGCCCTGCGACAGGGGACGGATGTGGTCACGCGAGAGCGCGTGCGTCGCAAACCGCTCACCGCAATACATGCACAGCCACGCATCACGCTTGAACAAGGTCTCGTTGTTGAGGGGTGGCACGTAGTCGTGCCGGCGCGTACCGGGGTTCGAGGACTGACCGAGGGTGGCCAGCATCGAGGACACCTCGATCACCGTCTGCAGGCCGCTTCTGGCGTTGGTGCCGCCGTGCAGGGTGTAGAGCGGACTGCCAAAGGCGTAACAGACCTGGCCAAGGCAGTGCAGGCGAACCGCCTCGCGGTAATCAATCCACTCCACCGGCATGCCGGACGCGTCGATGCGCAGGACCTGCTGGGTCAGGCCGCGCTCCTCCGACTCAATACGGGCACCGCATGGCGTACTCATCTCGACGCTAACAATACGGCCTTCTTGTGTTATGTTTCAACGCGTTTTGCAAGGCAGATCCTGCCCCGTCAGGTGTTCCCGGGAGAGAATCCAGCATGGCCATGACAATTGGGGTGCCGCGCGAGACCTTCGCCGGCGAGAAGCGTGTTGCAACCGTCCCGGAGGTGGTTGAAAAGCTCACCAAGCTCGGCTTTGCCGTATGTGTCGAGTCCGGAGCCGGCGAAGCCGCGAGCTTCAGTGACGAGGCCTACCGAGCCGCCGGCGCGAGCATCGCCCCGGATGCGACCAGTCTCTACGCGGGCGCCGATCTGGTGTTCAAGGTCCGGGCGCCGGATGCCACCGAGTTGGGACTGCTGCGCGAAGGCTCGGCACTCATCAGCTTCATCTGGCCGGCCCAGAACCCGGAGCTCATGCAGCAACTGGCCGGGCGCAGCCTCACGGTGCTGGCCATGGACACCCTTCCAAGGCAGTTGTCGCGGGCTCAGAAGATGGACGCGCTCACCTCGACGGCGAGCATCAGCGGTTACCGCGCCGTGATCGAGGCCGCCAACGCCTTCGGTCGCTTCTTCAACGGCCAGGTTACGGCCGCCGGCAAGATCCCGCCGGCCAGGGTGTTCATCGCCGGCGCCGGTGTGGCGGGGCTTGCCGCCATCGGTACGGCGGCCAACCTCGGTGCCATCGTCCGCGCCAACGACACCCGAGCGGAAGTTGCCGATCAGGTCACCTCACTCGGTGGCGAGTTCGTAAAGGTGGACTACGAGGAGGAAGGCTCCGGAGGCGGCGGCTACGCCAAGGTGATGAGCGAGGGCTTCCAGCAGGCCCAGCGGGAAATGTACGCCCGGGAAGCCAGGGAAGCCGACATCATCATCACCACGGCACTGATTCCCGGCAAGCCGGCGCCGCGCCTGATCACGGCCGAGATGGTCCGCAGCATGAAGCCGGGCAGCGTGATCGTCGACATGGCTGCCGAGCAGGGCGGCAACTGTGAGTTGACTGAGCCCGGCCAGGCCGTGGTTCGGCACGGCGTCACGATCATCGGCTATACGGACCTGCCCAGCCGCCTCTCGAGGCAGGCCTCCACGCTCTATTCAACCAACCTGCTGCGCCTGACCGAAGAACTGTGCAAGGCCAAGGACGGCGTCATCGACGTCAACTTCGAGGATGACGCCATCCGCGGCCTGACCGTGGTCCGCCAGGGCGAGATCACCTGGCCTGCACCGCCGCCCAAGCTGCCGCCCGCGCCGGCCCCCAAGCCCGCGGCAGCGGCCACGCCTGCGAAAAAGTCTGGCCACGGCCACGGCGCCAGCGAGCCGGCCTCCGGCAAGACGCTGGCGGGAATGTTTGTGGTCGGGGCGGTGCTGTTCGGCCTGGTAGGACTGTACGCCCCCGCCTCTTTCCTAGCTCACTTCACGGTCTTCGTGCTGGCCTGCTTCGTGGGTTACATGGTGGTCTGGAACGTGACGCCTTCGCTGCACACGCCACTGATGAGCGTCACCAACGCCATTTCATCGATCATTGCGGTCGGCGCGCTGATCCAGGTGGCTCCACCGGGAGGTGACGGCAGCCGGCCCGATGAACTGATTCGCTGGCTGGCGGTCGCGGCACTCGCGCTCACTGCAGTCAACATGTTCGGCGGCTTCGCGGTGACGCGGCGCATGCTGGCGATGTTCCGGAAGTAAGGGAGACGCCACCATGACGCAAAGCCTCGCCACCATGGCCTACATCGGTGCCGCCATCCTCTTCATCCTGAGCCTGGGTGGCCTGTCCCATCCCGAGACCGCCCGCCGCGGCAACCTGTTCGGCATGATCGGCATGACCATCGCGGTGCTGGCCACCGTGCTGGGTCCGCGGGTCACGCCCGCCGGCGTCCCCTGGATTGTCGGTGCGCTGGTCGTGGGCGGCGCCGTCGGCCTCTACGCGGCGCGCAAGGTGCAGATGACCCAGATGCCGGAGCTGGTCGCACTGATGCACAGCCTCGTCGGACTCGCCGCCTGCCTGGTCGGTTTCGCGTCCTACGTCGATACTTCAGTGGCCTACGAGGGCGCCGAGAAGGCGATCCACGAGATCGAGATCTACCTCGGCATCCTGATCGGTGCCGTGACCTTCTCCGGGTCGGTCATCGCCTTCGGCAAGCTGTCGGGCAAGATCGGCGGCAAGCCGCTGCTGCTGCCGGCCCGGCACTGGCTGAACCTCGCCGGCCTGCTGGTGGTGATCTGGTTCGGCGCCGACTTCGTGGGCGCAGCCAGCGTCGAGGCCGGCATGACGCCCCTGATCATCATGACCGTCATCGCCCTGCTGTTCGGCATCCACATGGTCATGGCGATCGGCGGCGCCGACATGCCGGTGGTGGTCTCGATGCTCAACAGCTATTCAGGTTGGGCCGCCGCGGCCACCGGCTTCATGCTCTCCAACGACCTGCTGATCGTCACTGGCGCGCTGGTCGGCTCCTCGGGCGCGATCCTCTCCTACATCATGTGCCGGGCCATGAACCGGCAGTTCCTGAGCGTGATCGCAGGGGGCTTCGGCACCGCAGGGGGGGCGCCCACGGCAGCCGGCGAGGCCCCGGCCGGCGAGGTCACCCCGATCAGTGCCGCAGAGACTGCCGAACTGCTGCGCGGGTCCAAGAGCGTGATCATCGTGCCCGGCTACGGCATGGCCGTGGCGCAGGCCCAGCACACCGTCTACGAGATCACCAAGGTCCTGCGCGAGTCGGGCATCAACGTCCGCTTCGGCATCCACCCGGTGGCCGGCCGCATGCCCGGCCACATGAACGTGCTGCTGGCCGAGGCCAAGGTGCCCTACGACATCGTGCTGGAAATGGACGAGATCAACGACGATTTCCCGGACACCGACGTCACCATGGTGATCGGCGCCAACGACATCGTGAACCCGGCTGCCCAGGACGATCCGGCCAGCCCGATTGCCGGCATGCCGGTACTCGAGGTGTGGAAGTCGCGAACCAGCATCGTCATGAAGCGCTCGATGGCCTCGGGCTATGCCGGCGTCGACAATCCGCTGTTCTACAAGGACAACAACCGGATGCTGTTCGGCGACGCCAAGAAGATGCTGGACGAGGTGCTGCTGGCACTGAAGGGCTGAGCGGGAGTGGATCCCCTGTTCGAGCCGCTTCCGCTGCGACGGCGGGGCAAGATCCTGGCCAACCGGCTGGTATTGGCGCCGCTGACCAATACCCAGAGCAACGACGACGGCACCCTGTCGGAAGATGAATACCGCTGGCTGACCCTGCGCGCCGAGGGCGGATTCGCCGCCACCATGACCTGCGCCTGCCACGTGCAGGCTGCGGGCCGGGGGTTCAAGGGTCAGCTCGGTAACTTCTCCGATCTGCACCTGCCGGGGCTGTCCAGGCTGGCGGCCGGCATCAAGGCCGCTGGCAGCGTGGCGCTTACCCAGCTGCACCACGCCGGCATACGCGCGCCCGCCGAGCTCATCGGCGGTCCGCCGCTGGGTCCGTCGGACGATGCGGAGAGCGGGGCGCGGGCCCTGACCGGCGCGGAGGTGATTCAGGTCCGTGACGATTTCATCACGGCCGCCCAGCGGGCGCAGCAGGCGGGCTTCGACGGAGTGGAAGTGCACGGCGCCCATGGTTACCTGCTGAGCCAGTTCCTGAGTCCCGTCATCAACCGCCGCGAGGACGAGTATGGCGGGACGCCGGACAAACGCGCGCGCCTGCTGATGGAGGTGGTCGAGGGTATCCGCCGTACCTGCGGCGAGGAGTTCGTGGTGGGTGTCAGGCTGTCACCGGAGCGCTTCGGACTCGAGTTCCCGGAGATCCGCGCGCTGGCCGCGCGCCTGTTGGCTGGCGGACTGATCGACTTCCTCGACCTGTCGCTGTGGGACGTGGGCAAGGAACCCGAGGACACCGCACACCGGGGCCGCAGCCTGCTGTCCTGGTTCACCGAGCTCGACCGGGGCGACGTCCGCCTCGGTGCCGCAGGAAGCATTCTGTCTGGTGCCGATGCCCGACGCTGTCTGGAGGCGGGGGTCGATTTCCTGCTCATCGGCCGGGCCGCGGTGCTGCACCACGACTTTCCCAACCGGCTGAGGGCGGACCCGGACTTCGCGGCCATCGCCACGCCGGTGACCGAGGCCTACCTGCGTAACGAGGGTGCCGGCCCGGACATGGTGCGTTACATGCGCCGCTGGGAAGGCTTCGTGGCCTGACGGCCTTGAATTGGGCGGACCCGGCTCCCAACTCCACACCAGGAGGCCGTATGAATACTTCCCAGACCCCACCAACCCTCACCCTGGCCTGCCCGGACTGCCACGGACTCACCCGCGTCGCCGAAGCGCGCCTCGGCGAAGGCCCGCGCTGCCCGCGCTGCAAGGCCGCACTTTTTCAGGGCCACCCCGTCGAGCTCGACGAGACGGCTTTCGACGCCCACGTGGGCAAGTCCAGCCTGCCCGTGGTGGTGGACTTCTGGGCCGCCTGGTGCGGTCCGTGCCGCGCGATGGCCCCGCACTTCGCGGCGGCAGCCGGTCGCATGGAACCCCGCCTGCGCTTCGCCAAGGTGGATACCGAGGCGGCACCCTCGCTGGCAGCCCGCTACGGCATTCGCAGCATCCCCACTCTGATCGTCTTCCGTAATGGTCAGCCGGTGGCGCAACAGGCCGGCGCCATGGAAACGGGCGCTTTGATGCGCTGGCTTGAGAGTACTGGCTTAGGATAGGAGTCCGGGTAAACGATAGCCCCTGGAGGCCCCATGCGTGCCCAGCTCCTCACCTTGCTGATGTGCCTCGCGCACGTGCTGCCAGCAACCGCGGAAAACCACCCACTACCCGTCGAGGGCGAGCTGACGCTCACCGATTTCCGCTTTCAGTCCGGTGAGGTGCTCCCGGAGCTGCGCCTGGCCTACCGCACGGTGGGCACCCCGCGACGGGGCGCGGATGGGCAGATCGACAATGCGGTGTTGATCGTGCACGGCACCACCGGCAGCAGCAGTTCGCTGCTGCGCGACGAGTTCGCCGGTGAGCTGTTCCGCTCAGGCGGCGTGCTCGACGCCAGCCGCTACTACATCGTGCTGCCCGACGCGCTCGGCCATGGGCGCTCCAGCAAGCCGAGCGACGGCCTGCGCGGGCGCTTCCCCCGCTACGGCTATCTCGACATGGTGGAGGCACAGCGTCGCTTGCTGGTCGAGGGACTGGGCGTCACGCACCTTCGCCTCGTCATGGGCACGTCGATGGGCGGCATGCACACCTGGCTGTGGGGCGGGCTGCATCCCGATTTCATGGACGCACTGATGCCACTCGCCAGCCTTCCCACCCAGATCTCGGGCCGCAATCGCGCCTGGCGACGTACGCTGATGGAGGCGATCACCCGGGATCCCGGCTGGCAGAGTGGCGATTACGCACAGCAACCGGCAGGACTGCGGACCGCAGGCGCGATGCTGTTCCTGATGTCCTCCAACTCCATCCGGCGCCAGCAGGAGGCGCCGACCCTGGCGCAGGCCGACGAGCTGTTCGATCGCTATATCGACACTTTCGTGCAGCGCAGCGACGCCAACGACGTGCTGTACCAGGTGCAGGCCTCCTTCGATTACGATCCCGCGCCCCTGCTGGCACGCATCAAGGCGCCGCTGGTGGCGATCAACTTCGCCGACGACCTGATCAATCCGCCGGAACTCGGCCTGCTGGAGCGTGGCGTGGAGGCCATTCCCGGGGCCCGGGCCGTCACCATCGAGGCCGGACCGGACACGGTCGGCCACGGCACCCATACGCGCGCCGCAGTCTGGCAGGAGCACCTGCGCTCACTGCTTGCCGCTAGCGAAGACCCGAACTGACCGCCTCCCCAGCGTCCCGCTCGAAGGCCGCCAGTGCCTCGACCATGTCGCGCTGGCCGGGCCAACGCTCGAGCGCGGAGCGCAAGAGCTGCATGGCCTGTCGTGGGCTGCCGGTGGAATGCAGCGCCACGGCATAGACATAGGTAAACCGCGGCTCGTCTGGCTCCAGTTCCATTGCCTTGCGCAAGGATTCCATCGCCTCCTCGCGTCGACCAAGCCGGACCTGCGCGAGGCCGAGGCTGTGATACAGGGGCCCGCTCGAGGGCACTGCCCCGAGCCCCTCGGCGAGCATGCCTATCGCGTCCTGGTCGCGGGCCTGAAGGCGCAGGGCTTCAGCGGCATTCAGGTAAGCCGGCACATAAGTCGGCTCCATGCGCCGCGCCCGAGCGAAGGCCTCGAGCGCAGGCGCAAAGCTGCCCAGCGAGGTCTCCAGGCTACCCAACGCCACCACCGCTTCCGGGCGATCGGCGTTGTAGCCGAGGCTGGCCCGGTACTCACCTTCGGCCCTGCGCCAGTCCGCGGCATAGCCGCCGCTCAGTCCAGCCTGCACCGGAGTGAGCGAACGCGCCGCCTCGATGCGTACCGCCAGGCGCACATCCCGGAGCAACGCGGCCAACAGGGCGGGCCGTTCCCCCTCCGGCAAGGCGTCGGCCAGCCGGACTGCCGCCAGGCGCAGCAGCGGGTCGTTGCTACGGGCCGCCTCGCGTACCAGCTGTGGATCCGCCTCCCCAAGCCGCGCCAGTCGCTCGATGGCTGACGCCCTGACGATGGCCGGCTGGTTCTGGTCGGTCGCCAGATCGGCAAGTCCCGCGGCGGCGCGGGCATCGCCAAGGTCAGCCTGCTGAAAAATCGCGGTGAAGGCGTGGCTGCCGCGGGCGTCCCGACCCAGCCAGCCACGCACGGCGGCCGCAGCCCAGTCCGCATCCTGATCGACATGACAGTGGTTGCAGGCATTGGGCGTGCCATGGAGCACGCTCTCGTCCGGCCTGGGCACGCGCATCGAATGATCACGCCGCGGGTCCACCACCATGTAGGTCCGCGCCGGCATGTGGCAGTCGACGCATTGCGAACCCGCCGCTCCCGGCGCATGTCGATGATGGGTCACGGCATCGTAGGTGGCCGGCGAATGACACTGGGCGCAGACCGCGTTGCCGGGTGCGAGCAGGGCCTGACTATGGGGATCATGGCAGTCACTGCAGGTCACTCCGGCCCCGTGCATGCGGCTTTGCAGCCAGGAGCCCCAGATGAAAACCTCGTCCTGCTGCTGGCCATCCGGGAAGTAGAGTTCGCGGTCGAGCAGCGAGGGCAGGTAGTGGTCGGTGAACGGCCGGCCAGCATGGTAGCCCTCGGCGACCTGCGCCCGGCGCGCATGACACTGCGCGCAGACTTCGATCTCTCGATCGGAGGCTCGCGGTTCGCTGCGCACCGGCTGGCCGGTGGCCGGATCGCGACGCCAGCTCACCCCACGTCGCTCATCCAAGGCGATGGTCAGCCCCTTGGCCGGATCATCGCCAGCTTTTGCGGCCCAGGCCAGATGGGCGGAGCCCGGCCCGTGGCAGGACTCGCACCCGGCGGAGACTTCGGCATAACCGGTCGCATAGGTCTCAGTGGCAGGATCATAGGCCTTGCGCACCGCGGTCGAATGGCAGTCGGCGCACATGAAGTTCCAGTTCTGAGATCGTCGCGTCCAGTGCAGCTCGTCCCGGTGATCAACCTGCTCACTGGGATAGAGATGGAACCAGCGCTGTCCGCCCTGCTCCGCCGGGCGGGTGTCCCAGGCGAGCGAGAGCGCCTGCAACCTGCCACCCGGCAGTTCCACCAGGTACTGCTGCAGCGGCTCCACGCCGAAGGTGTACTCGACCGCGAAGTCGGTCAGGCGCCCGTCGGGACCGTCGGTGCGGATGAAGTGACGCCCATCGCGTCGAAAGAAAGTCGAGGTCACGCCCGCATACTCGAAGCGGGCATCGTCAAAGTCGCCCAGCACGCTGGCCGCCGTCGCGTGTTGCATGGCAACCGCATGCTGCGAGGATTGCCACGCTGCATACTCGCCGGCATGGCAGCCCGCGCAGCCCTCACTGCCCACGAATCCAGCCGTGGCGGGTTCCGCCGCAGGCCCGAGCGGCCCCGCCTCCCGGCCGAGCAGCCAACTCAGCAGGAGCAGCACCAATACCAGCAGGAAGACGGCCGACCGGCCGTGGCGCCCGACCGCAGGGAGGTTCACGCCACCGTCCCCAACCTGAACCCCAGGTTAGGGCTGGCCCAGCCAGGCGTAGAGTTCAGGCTCTTCGTCGCCGAGGCCGAGTTCCTGCCCCAGCGCCATCAGTTCCGACAGCCCAGCCTCATCCAGGGACGCGTGGTAGGCCTCGGTCCCGGGCCTCGGCGAGATCCACAGCATGGCGGCCAGCATCACGGCAGCAGCCACCGCGCCTGACGGCCACCAGGCGCCTTGCCCCAGGTTTCCCGCACCGCTGCTGGCCAGCGCCCGACGCCGGGAGACCGCCAGCGCCGTGCGCGTCGCCGCATCAAGGCTCGAGGCAGATTCGAGGTAGACCTCGCGGGCCCTCCGGGTCAGCCGTTCTTCGCTCATCGTTCCTCCAGTCTGCCACGCAGGGCATGCACTGCGCGGAAATAATGCGTTTTCACGCTGCCCTCCGAACAGCCCATGGCCTGGGCACATTGGGCGACATCGAGCCCCTCCAGTGCCCGCAGGACGAAGGCCTCGCGCTGCCGCTCGGGCAGGGACCGCAGCCCCTTTGCCAGGATCCGCCAGGCCTCCTCGGCCTCCAGGCCGGCCAGCGGATCCCCCGCCGGATCCGCGGGTTCAGGCCAGGCCGGCGCGGCCTCTTCGGCGCGCTCAGCCCTGAACGGCATCAGCCAGCGAGTGCGCACCCGCCGCCTGCGCAGGCTGTCCCGGATCGAATTGGTCAGGATCCGGTGGAACAGTGGCGCCCAGTCAGCCTCCGGCCGACTGGCGTAGCGCCTGGCCAGCTTGATCATGGCCTCCTGCACCGCATCCAGCGCATCAGCCTCGTTGGACAGGGCGATGCTGGCGATGCGGAAGGCCCGCGCCTCGATTCGGGCCAGGAAGATTTCCAGCGCTCGAGTCCGTAACATTGTGACTTGGGTATCCAAACTATCCGGGACTTCGGGCGAGCATACCGGCGCCAGGGAATCGAGGCTCGTCGTCACCTGAAGACAACGCAACGGAGCGGCACGGGTTGACCCGCGCTGGCATCAGGGTCATGGAAAAACCGTACGAGGGGTGGATCGTCAAGGTAGCGCTACCGGCGCGCTTTCGCCTCGCCCTCGATTACCTGCCGCCCGCAGGCATGCTGGGCGTCCCCCAGCCCGGGTTGCGGGTGCGGGTACCGGTCGGCAGGACCCGCGCCGTCGGCTTCGTGGTCGGCTCGGCGGAAAGCAGCGCCCTGCCGGCCTCCGCGCTCAAGCACATCACGGAGGTCATCGACCCCGAGCCACTCTGGGATCAGGTCACATTCGAGCTGCTGTGCTGGGCAGCAGGCTACTACCACCATCCGCTGGGCCAGGTCCTCTCGGCCACTGTGCCGAGCGGCATTCGTGACGGGCAGCCGGCGACGGCGGACATGCTCAACTGGCAGCTGTCGACAGCCGGGGTCGAGGCGCTCGCCTCCGGACCCAAGGGCAAGAAGCAGCGGGCGCTGCTTGAACTGCTGCGGGCCGGCCCGGTGGAGGCTGGGCAGCTGGCCAGCGATGGGTATACGGCGACCCTGCGCAGCCTCAACCAGAAAGGCTGGCTGGAGTCCTTCCTCGCTCCGGCTGCACCCCCTGCGGCGGGCACCGGCGAGACCGCGCCACCGCCCCTCAACTCGGCCCAGCAAAAAGCCTGCGATCAGGTCTCTGCGTCACTGGGGCGCTATGCGACCTGGCTGCTGCATGGGGTGACCGGCAGCGGCAAGACCGAGGTCTATCTGCAACTGATCGAGCGCGTACTGGCGCGAAAACGCAGCGCGCTGGTGCTGGTGCCCGAAATCGGACTGACCCCGCAACTGGTCCAGCGTTTCCGGGCGCGGCTGACGGTGCCAGTGGTGACGCTGAATTCCTCCATGACCGATACCGAGCGACTGGCCGCCTGGCGCGCAGCGCGCAGCGGCGCGGCCCCGGTGATCATCGGCACCCGCTCGGCGGTATTCGCCCCACTGCCGCAACTGGGCATCCTCATTGTCGACGAGGAACACGACGCCTCCTACAAGCAGCAGGAAGGTTTCCGCTACTCAGCTCGCGACCTCGCCGTGGCCCGGGCAGGCCGGACCGGTGTCCCGGTGGTACTGGGCTCCGCCACGCCTTCCCTGGAAAGCCTGGCCAACGTCGCTGCCGGACGCTACCAGCGGCTGCTGTTGCCCGAACGTGCCGGCAAGTCCGTCAAGCCTGCCATCGCGGTGGTGGACCTCCGGCGTCATGCGGCCCGAGATGGTCTGTCACAGCCCGCCGTCGCCGCCATGGGTCGCCACCTGGAGGCGGGCGGCCAGGTGCTCGTCTACCTCAACCGGCGTGGCTACGCCCCGACCCTGTTCTGTACGACCTGCGGCGGGATGGCCGCCTGCAGGCGTTGCGACGCCCGGATGACCGTCCACCTCAAGGACGCCATGCTGACCTGTCACCATTGCGGCGCCAACGAACCCATGGCCTTTGCCTGCGGCGGGTGCGGCGGCGAGCTGCGCCCGGTCGGCCAGGGCACGGAACGGGTAGAAGCCGCCCTGGCGCAGCTGTTCCCAGCGGCACCCCAGGTACGCATCGATCGCGACTCGGTCCGCAAGCGTGGCGAGCTCGAGAAGGCCCTCGCCCGGGTGGCCAGTGGGGAGGCTCGCATCCTGCTGGGTACGCAGATGCTGACCAAGGGACATGACTATCCGGGGGTCACTTTGGTAGTGGTGCTCGATGCCGATCAGGGCCTATTCGGCGTCGACTTCCGCTCCAGCGAGCGCCTCGCCCAGCAGATCGTCCAGGTGGCCGGCCGCGCCGGCCGGGGCGAGCGCCGGGGCGAGGTCCTGATCCAGTCCGCCTTTCCGGAAAACCCCTTGCTCGTCAGCCTGGTCCAGGAAGGCTACACGGCCTTCGCCCGCGCGGCGCTCAAGGAGCGGGAGGCGGCCGGCTGGCCGCCGTTCGCCAGGCTCGCGCTGCTGCGGGCCGATGCCACTCAGCGGGAGGTGGTATTCAGGTTCCTCGACCGCGCGCGGTCCTTGACCGAAGACCTTGGACCCGGCGTGCGGGTGCTCGGTCCCGCCGCGGCCGCCATGGAAAAGCGGGCCGGGCGGTACCGCGGACAGCTGCTGGTCGAATCGGTCCATCGGGCCAGCCTGCAGCGCATGCTCTCGGCCTGGCTGCAACGGCTGGCCCAGCTCAAGACGCCTGGCGGCCTGCGCTGGTCGATGGACGTCGACCCGATCGAACTCGACTGACTCAGCGCGGCGGACGGGGCGGAGGCGGAGGCGCACGCCGGCTCATCTCTTCGCGCGTCAGCCGGCCATCCCCGTCGGCGTCCAACCTCTCGAACATGTCGGTGGCCCTGCGCTGCGCCGCAGCCTGGGCCTCAGCCAGGTCGATTGCGCCGTCGCCGTTGGCGTCGGTGTCCTCGAACCGCTCCTCGGCCCGCTCACGCAGCTCGCCTCGCACGCGATCCCGGACCTCGCCGAGCTCCGCCTTGTCGAGCAGGCCGTCACCGTTGCCGTCGAGCTGGTCGAAGCGCTCCGCCATACGGGGCATGCCGGCCACCTCCTCGCGGCTGATCAACCCATCCTTGTTCTTGTCTATCCGCTCCAGCATGCGCCCGGACATTTCCCGGCCCCCGTGATCACTCCCGTGCTGGTGAGCCAGCGCAGTGCCCGGGCCGACGATGAACAGGCAGCCCACCAGGGCAGCAGTGGTTGGTCGTCTCATTCGTTTTGCCTCCTTCGGCATCAGGTTACGCTCCTTACAACGCGGATCGCGGCCCGAGGTTGACGCGCCAGCCCGCGCCCGTTCGGGTAGACTTTCGCGCCCGTGAAACACCTGATTGAAACACTCGTCACCGGGGCGCTGGAAGCCATGGATCCGGCCCTGCCCGAGGGCACCGAGAGGCCGCGGCCGGGCATCGAGCGCACCCGGGACCCGGCCCACGGCGACTTTGCCTGCAACGTGGCGATGCAACTGGCGCGCCCCCTGGGCCTTAAGCCGCGCGACCTGGCCGCTGCCATCGTCGCGGCCCTGCCCGAGCATGCCGGTATCGAGCGGGTCGAGATCGCCGGCCCCGGGTTCATCAATTTCTTCCTTGCCCCGGCGGCCTACCAGGAGGAGATCGGCAAGGCGCTGGCCGCGGGCAGCGACTACGGCAGGATTCCCCGCTCCAACTCGGCGCCCGTGCTGGTGGAGTTCGTCTCGGCGAATCCTACCGGCCCGCTGCACGTCGGTCACGGCCGGCAGGCAGCGGTCGGCGCTTCGCTGGCCAACCTGCTCGCCTACGCCGGCCATGAAGTGGCGCGCGAATACTACGTTAACGATGCCGGCCGGCAGATGGACATCCTCACGGTCAGCGCCTGGGTTCGTTATCTGCAGGCAGCCGGGGAAACGCTACCGTTTCCAGTCAACGGCTATCGCGGGGATTACGTGGCCCCCATCGCAGCACGCCTCGTCGAGCTTAACGGCGAGGCGCTCCGTCGGCCCGCCGCGGAAGTGATGTCCGGACTGCCGCCCGACGAAACCGACGGCGGGGACAAGGAGCAGCATATCGACGCGCTGATCGCCCGCATGAAGGCGCTGGTCGGCGAGAGCGGTTACCTGGGCGTGCTGGGGATCGCGCTGGAGATGATGCTCGCCGACATCCGCGAGGACCTGCAGGCCTTCGGGGTGGAATTCGACCGCTGGTATTCGGAGCGCGAACTGACCGTCGGCGGCGCGGTGGAGCGCGCGCTCGGGCGCCTGCGCGCCCAGGACCATCTCTACGTCAAGGATGGCGCGACCTGGTTCCGGGCGACTGCCTTCGGTGACGAGAAAGACCGGGTGGTGGTCAGGGACAACGGCGTCGGCACCTATTTTGCCTCCGACATCGCCTACCACCTGGACAAGCGGGAGCGCGGCTTCGGGCTGCTACTGGACGTACTCGGCGCCGACCATCACGGCTACGTCGCGCGGGTGCGTGCCGGGCTCGAGGCGATGGGCGAGCCTGGTGATTCGCTGGAGGTTACCCTCATCCAGTTCGTGAGCCTGTTCCGCGGCAGCGAAAAGGTGCCGATGGGCAAGCGCGAGGCGCAGTTCGTCACCCTGCGCCAGCTCCGCGAGGAAGTAGGCAACGATGCCTGCCGCTTTTTCTACCTGATGCGCAGCCACGACCAGCCGCTCGATTTCGACCTGGAACTCGCCAAGTCCCGCAGCAACGAAAATCCGGTCTTTTACGTGCAGTACGCCCATGCGCGGGTGGCCAGCGTGTTCCGTCAGCTGGCCGACCGCGGTTTGCAGCCGGACCAGACCGCCGGCCTCGCAGCTCTGAGCCGGCTGCAAACCGCGCCGGAGCGGGCGCTGCTGGCAGCCCTGACCCGCTGGCCGGAAGTGATCGAGGTAGCCGCCGCACAGCGGGCGCCGCACATGCTGGTCCACTACCTCAGGGAGCTGGCCACTGCCTTTCACGCCCTCTACAACGCCGAGCAGTTCATCGTCGACGATCCGGCGCTGCGCAACGCCAGGCTGGCGCTCATCGAGGCCACCCGCCGCACCATCGCGCTGGGCCTGGGCCTGCTGGGCGTCTCGGCGCCGGAGTCCATGTAGTGACGCGCAGGCGCAGGCGCACGGCCGGAGGCAGCAGCAGGGGCTTCTCAGGCTGGACCGGGATCGCCGTGGGCCTGGTGGTGGGACTGGGACTGGCGATAGCCGCCTGGCTGTACCTCGAGCGGGACAGCAGGCCGGAACCGGAACAGACGCCGGAGCGCGAGCCGCCCGAGGAAGACGAGGCGCCACCCGACTTCAGTTATCACGACAGCCTGCCGGATTTCGAGGTGGTGATTCCGGAGCCCCCCGGGGACGGACCCGCGCCACCGGCCCGCGGGCCGATCGAGCAGTCAGGGGCATACGTCCTGCAGGTAGGCTCCTATCGTGACTACACCGAGGCAGACCGGGTCCGCGCCCAGCTGGCCCTGCAGGGCATCGCGTCAGCGGTGCAGAAGGTCTCAGTGGATGACAATACCTGGCACCGCGTGCGCATCGGGCCGATCGAGGACCTGACCGAACTCAACCGCATCCGGGAGCGGCTCGCCGAGGCCGGCATGGACGTGCTGGTGATGCGCGTCGGCGAATGACGCCGCGCCTCAGTCGTCCCCGACCTGCCTGAAATCCACGCCGAGCGAGCGCAGCTTGCGATAGAGGTGCGTGCGCTCCATGCCTACCCGCTTGGCCAGGGCACCGACCTTGCCATTGCACAGGGTCAGCTGCTGGGTGAGGTAGGCACGCTCGAAAGCCTCCCGCGCCTCCCGCAGCGGCAGGGCCAGCAGGTCCTGCTTGACCAGCGGCGCTTCGACGGGACGCTGGACCAGTAGCTCACGCTCCACCTCTTCGAGGGAGATTTCCTCGGGGCCACCGACAATGAGCAGGCGCTGAACCAGGTTGCGCAACTCGTGGACGTTGCCGGGCCATGGGTAGTTGCGCAGCCGGTTCTGGGCCGCCATGCCGAAGCGGCGGAAACCCAGGCCTTCCTCGTCTACCAGCCGGTCCACGTAGTAACGCAACAAGTCCGGGACGTCCTCGGCATATTCGCGCAGGGCCGGCACTCTGAGGGTGATCACGCTCAAGCTGCCGAACAGGTCGGGCCGGACCCGCGTTGACTCGACCAACTCCGGTCCCGGCAGGGCCGTGGCAACGAAACGCATGCGGAATTGGACCCGTTCGGTGCCGCCCACCCGGCTGTAGCCACCGGTTTCGAGATCGGCGTGCAGGGCCCGCTGGGCGGCCGGCGGCAGGTCCTCGAGACCGTTGAGCAGCAGGGTCCCGCCGTCAGCCTCGTCGTACAAGCCGGGCATCACCCGATCACCCACCTGCTTGCCGCGGAGCCTCTCGGCCGCGTTGTCTTCCTCGATGCTCGCGCAGGTGACCGCGACGAAAGGCGCGGAGGACCGCGGGCTGAGCCCGTGGAGATAGCGGGCGAAGGCCTCGCGTCCCGTGCCAATTTCACCGAGCAGCAGCACCGGCGCATCGTGGCCAGCGACCTGCTGGACCTGCTCCCGCAGCCGTTTCATGACGCGGCTCTTGCCCACCGGCGCCACCAGTGGCGGAATCAAGAGGCGCTGGGTCTGCCGCTTGCGGCGGCCGCCCTCCAGCGACTTCTCGACGGTACGCAGCAGCTTGGCCAGGGACAGCGGCTTCTCCACGAAATCCACGGCACCCAGACGGGTGGCCTCCACGGCCGTCTCGACGGTGCCGTGGCCGGAGAGCATGACCACCGGGAAGCGAAGCTGGTGGGCGTCCGCCCATTCCTTCAGCAGGGTAATGCCATCGGTGTCGGGCATCCATACGTCCAGCAGCACCAGGTCGGGCTCCTCGGCCGCCCGTGCCGTCCGCGCCTCGGCCGCGTTGGCGGCGACCCTCACCTCGTAACCCTCATCGGAGAGGATTTCGCGCAGCGTGTCGCGGATATCCGCCTCGTCATCGACCACGAGAATGGTGGCTGAAGTCATGCGTATTCCCTCCTCGACTCCTGCCTGCGAACCGAGCGTGGCAGGCCCGCGCCCCGCGCCGCTTCGTCCACCGGCAGCCAGACCCGGATGCGGGCGCCTTCACCTTCGTTGTCTGCCTCGATACGGCCTCCATGCTCCTCGACGATCTTGCGCACGATCGCCAGACCCAGCCCAGTTCCCTTGGACTTGCTGGTGACGTAGGGGTCGAACAGCCGGTCCATCAGTTCCGGCTGGAAACCCGGCCCATTGTCCCTGACCGTCAATTCCACGAACCCACCCCCCGGCGGTCCCGGCAGATGATGCGTTTCTACCACGATGCGGGGCTCGACGGTGGATTCGAGGGCCTCCAACGAATTGGTGAGCAGGTTATTGAGCACCTGCCGCAGGCGGCCGCCATCCGCCAGCACGGTGGCGCCGCGGCTATCGAGCGGGATCCGGATATCGACCCGCGGATCCTGCGCGAGGTAGAGATCAGCGGCCTCCCTGACCAGGGCGTTGAGGTCGCAGGACTCGAACTCGATCGCCGGCGCCCGGGCATATTCACTGAAGGCGTTGACCATCTGTTTCATGGCCTCGACCTGCTGCACGATGGTGTGGGTGGCCCGCTCCAGGACTTCGGCATCGCGCTCCGGCAGGTTGCCGAGCAGCCGGCGCCGGACCCTTTCGGCCGACAGCTGGATCGGCGTGAGCGGATTCTTGATCTCATGCGCCAGACGGCGGGCCACCTCGCCCCAGGCTGCCTCGCGCTGCACCTTCAGCAGCTGGGTCAGGTCATCGAAGACCAGTACCCGGACACCGGGCAGGTCACCCTCACCGGGCAGCATGGTGCAGGCGCAGATCAGTTCCCGGCGGGTGCCCTCGCCGCGCAGGGTGAACTGCTCGCGCCAGTCGCGCTCGCTGCCGTCGAGCTGCGGCTTGATGGCGGCCAGGAACTGGCCGACGAGCGGATGGGCGGGGGCGATGCCCGCCAGGCTCTCACCCACATGGGCGGCGAGGTCCGCCCCAAGGATTTCGCCGGCCGCCTGGTTGGCCAGCCTCAGAGTGAGGTCGGCCTCGAGCGACACGACGCCCGTGGACAGGCGGGCCAGGATGGCGGCGAGCCCGGCTCGCTCGGACTCAACCTCCTGCCGGCTGGACTCGGTCTCGGCCCGTGCCCGGGCGAGCCTCGCGGTCATGGCGTTGAAGGACGCCACCAGGTACCCCACTTCGTCGCGCGAGGTGCCCACCACACGAGTCTCGAAGTCACCCTTGGCCACCGCCCGGGTGGCGCCGATGAGGTCCTGCAGGGGCTGCACCAGGCGGTCGGTGAAGAAGAACGCCCCATAAACAGCGGCGAGCAGCGCCATCAACAGGACCAGCGACAGGGTCATGACGAAACTCAGCTTCAGCGGTTCGCGCAGGTAACTGAGGCGGCCGTACTGCTGGTAGGCGGACTGGACCGCAGTGGCCAGGTCGGCCAGTCGTTGCGGCACGGGATAGACCGCCATCAGCACCCGCCGCGTCTGCAGGCTATCGAGCGTGCCGAGCGCGACCGCCGAGCGGATTTCATAGCCGCCGGCTGCAGCCGGTTCCAGGCTGATGAAAGGCTCGCCGCTGCGCGCACCTGCCAGGATCTCCCCTGGTATGGTCGGCAGGCCGGCCTCCAGCGGCCCGGCCGAGGCGCTGGCCAGCACCTGTCCGCCGGGCCCGAACAGGACCAGGTCGTCGGCATCCGCCAGTCGCCGATGGTCGGCCAGCAAGCGATACAGCTCGCCGTCGGAGCGGTATTCCAGGTCCTCGGCAATGCGCTCCGTGCGGGTCAGAAATTCGGTCATGCGCAGGTCCAGCGCAGCCCGGGAAAGCCCCATGGCGTCGCTGAGGCCCTGCCGGACCTCGAGATGGAACCAGCTGTCAATGCCACGGGTGAGGAAGAGCACCGAGAAGACAAACAGCACCAGCAAAGGCGCGAGCGCCAGCGAACTGAGGATCAGCACCGTCTGGCTGCGCAGGCGGGAACCCGGGATCATCCGCCGCCGCTCGCGGAAGAGTTCGACGAAGCGGCCAATCAGCAGTACTGTCAGCACCAGCACGGCGACGGCGTTGGCCAGCAGGATCCAGGGCTGCAGGCGGCCGAACTCCTCGGAGTTGCGGGTCGCGACCGCCAGCAGCGCCAGCATCAGCACCCACAGCACCACGCTGGCTCCCACCACGAGGGGAAGCCTTCGGCGGTTCACGGCCTGACGCTCCAGGTGTACCAGTCGGTCACGCGACTCCACTCCCGCCAGAACAGCAGGACCTTCACGGCCTCGGGCAATCCGCCGATCTCGAGGGTGGCACGCAGGCTGACCTCGTAACGGCGGCCGGCCTGCAGCAGGGACTCATCGAGCAGCGGCAACTCGCGGATCCTGGCCAGCGCATCCAGCGCCTCACCCAGGGAGGTATAGGCCACTTGCGCGCCGCTGTTCTGGTTGACCACCACGTAGCGCTGGGCCAGCCCGTCATAGCCCAGCTGCCAGCGCTGCTGAAGTTCCGCCACGTCCTCGTCGGGCAGGAAGCGCCGCCCACGGCTGACCTCGGTGTCGAGGATCAGCGTAAGGGGGACGCCCTCCTCGAGGGCGTTCTCCGCAGCCCGCGACAGGCCGAGCTCGAGGATGGCGTTGAGCTGCCAGACGCCGCCGCGAGGCTCGACGAAGGCGTTGCGGATTCCAAAGCGCGGCTCCTCGGCCTGGGCGTGAGCAACCGCCGCCACGGCGAGCCATGGCAGGACGATCCATCGTGTCAAACTGCGCAGGGTGAGTTGCACGTACCCCGATCCTCAGGCCCGCCGCTCCAGGCAGGCGTAATAAAACCCGTCGGTGTCTGCCTCGCCCGGCAGCAGGTTGAAGCCTGGATCCGGGCCAGCCACTGCGGGCAGTTGCCCCGGAATACGCAGCCTAGCAGATTCGCTCGACTCGACCGCATCGGGCGTCGCGGCGAGGAATGCGCTCAGCACGGCCTGGTTCTCGACCCGGAACATCGAGCAGGTCGCGTACAGCAGACGGCCACCGGTCCGAAGCATGGACCACGCGGCGCGCAGCATGTTCCGCTGACGGGCCGCGAGACCTTCCAGGTCACCGGGACGACGCAGCAGCTTGATGTCGGGATGGCGGCGGATCACCCCACTGCCCGAGCAAGGTACGTCGAGCAGGATGCTGTCGAAGTGCCGGCCATCCCACCACGCACCCGGGTTCAGCAGGTCACCGGCCGAAACCCTGCCTTGCAGCCCCAGTCTGGCGAAATTGTCCTCCACCCTGCGGCACCGCTGCGGATCGATGTCGAGAGCCAGCAGGTCGATCCCGTTCCCCGCCAGCTCCAGCAGGTGACAGGCCTTGCCCCCGGGCGCGGCACAGGCGTCCAGGACCCGCGCCCCGATCGGCGGCGACAGCAGCCGGGCGGCCAGCTGGGCAGCGGCGTCCTGCACCGACACCTCGCCCTCGGCAAAGCCCGGCAGTTCCGCCACATCGACCGGACGGACGAGACGTAGCGCTTCCGGGGCGCTGGCCCAGGGCAAGGCCTCGTGACCCGCCGCGGCGAGGCGCGCGGCGTAATCGGACGGATCGATTCGCTGTCGGTTGACCCGCAGCCACATGGGCGGATGCTGGTTGCCCGCCGCCAGAATGGACTCCGCCCGGGCAGGCCAGTCGGACTCGACGCGCTCGACCAGCCAGGCCGGGTAACCCAGTCGCGTGGCGAGGCCCGCCGGCAAGGACTCCACCAGCGTCGCCCTCTCGCGCTGGAACCGCCTCAGGAGGGCATTGATGAAGCCGGTCGCGCGGGCATGACCCATGAGCCTGGCGGCCTCCACGGTTTCCGCCACGGCGGCATGAGGAGGGGTCCTCCCCTCCTCGAGTTGATGCAAGCCGAGCAGGACCAGCGAAATGACCTCCGGGTCGACCCGCCGGCCCGGCCGGTCGGCCATCAGGGCGAAAAGCGCCTGCAGGCGGAGATACCCTCGCACGCATCCCCAGGCCAGCGACTGCACCGCCGGGCGGTCGGGTGCAGGCAGACCCAGCTGCGCGAATGCATCCTCCAGTGTGCGGCCCTCCGTAGCGACGGCGGCCACCACCCGGGCCGCCGCGGCGCGGATCGAGGCAGAGCTCACGGGCCCCGCCCCAGCACCCGCCCGGTCAGGGAGCGGCCGCGGACGAACTCGCCCGCCGGCAGGGGTTTGCCACCCGCCAGTTGCACGCGATCCAGGCTCAGCAGGCCCTGGCCGCAGGCCACCTCGATGCCGGCCTCCCCGGCCCGCAGGATGGTCCCCGGCGGGGCGTCGCCGGCGGAAGCCTCGACAGGTCGCGCGGCCCAGATCCTGAGCTGGCGCCCCTCCAGGGTGGTCTCCGCCACGGGCCACGGGTCAAAGGCGCGCACCCGGCGGGCCAAGTCGTGCGCCGGCAGCGACCAGTCGAGGATCGCCTCGGACTTGTCGAGCTTGGCTGCATAAGTCACGCCCTCCGCCGGCTGTGGGGTGAAGTGCGCTTCACCCCGCTCCAGCTGGTCGAGGGCGGCCACGATGAGCCTCGCGCCCCGCCGCGCGAGCCGGTCATGCAGGCGCCCGGCGGAATCCTCCGGCCCGATTGGCTCGGCTTCCCGCAGCAGCATGGGGCCGGTATCGAGCCCGGCCTCCATACCCATGATGGTCACGCCCGTCTCCACATCACCGGCCAGGATGGCGCGCTGGATGGGCGCGGCACCACGCCAGCGCGGCAGCAAGGAGGCGTGGATGTTCAGGCAGCCGAGCCGGGGCACGTCCAGGATGCCTTGGGGCAGGATGAGCCCGTAGGCGACCACCACCAGGACGTCCGGCGCCAGCGCCGCCAGCGCCCCGGCTGCTCCCGGGTCGCGCAGCGTGGCCGGCTGGGCGACAGGTATGCCCAGCTCGCCAGCCCGGCGCTTGACCGGTGAGGCCAACAGCTTCAGGCCGCGGCCGGCCGGACGATCAGGCTGGGTATAGACCGTAACGGCCCGGTGCCGCGAAGCGGCGATTGCCTCCAGCGCAGGCACCGCAAAGTCCGGGGTCCCGGCGAAGACGATAGACAGGCCAGGCATGGGCAAAGCCTCGGGGAGGAGGCTCAGATGACCGGGACGCCGGCCTCCGACTGCGCCGGACGGGAGGCGCGCAGCTTGCGTTCCTTGTCCAGGCGCTTGCGGATCCGCTGGCGCTTGAGCTCGGACAGGTAGTCGACGAACAGCTTGCCCTGCAGGTGATCCATCTCGTGCTGGATGCAGACAGCCATCAGCCCCTTGGCCTCGAGCTCGAACTGGCGGCCGTCACGGCCCAGCGCCCGCACCCGGATGTGGGTGGGACGCTCGACGTCGTCGTAGATGCCCGGCACCGAGAGACAGCCCTCCTGGGTGGGGCCGGGCTCGGCACGGTGGAGGATCTCGGGGTTGATGAAGACCTGCGGATCGCTGCGATCCTCGGACACGTCCACCACCAGCACCCGCCGATGCACGTCGACCTGGGTAGCCGCCAGGCCAATGCCCTTGGCCGCGTACATGGTCTCGAACAGGTCGTCGACCAACCGGCGGACCTCGTCATTCACCTGCTCGACCGGTTCCGCCACGGTGCGCAACCGCGGGTCGGGAAACTCGAGGATAGTGAGAAGGCTCATGGTGATAGGGTCCGCATTTCGTGTAACTTGGCCGTCAATACTGCTAGAGTCTGCATTATAAATGGGCACAACATCGTTGCACCGAGGTTCTTCAGTGATGGCGCGCCATGATGTCTTCAAGTGGGTCGCGCCCGCCGCGATCGTCGTCCTGCTCCTGATCGGCGGTGACCGGGCAGGCGCGCAGCAGGGCGGCATCGACCGCGATGTGATCCCGGTGGCGCCGGATGCGCCGGAGCGTTATGTCGTCCAGCGAGGCGACACGCTGTGGGACATCTCCGCCAAATTCCTGTCCAAGCCCTGGTACTGGCCGGAAATCTGGTACGTCAATCCTGAAGTGGCCAATCCGCACCTCATCTATCCGGGTGACGTGCTGGTCTTGACCTGGGTCGACGGCCGGCCGCGGCTGGCCCTCGAGCAGGGCGGCGAGGTCCGGCTCTCCCCGCGGGTCCGCGAGGAGCCCCTCAGCGAAGCCATCCGCGCGATCCCCTGGCAGCTGATCGAGGCCTTTGTGTCGCGCCCCACCGTGCTCGCCGAGGAACAGGTCAAGGCGGCGCCCTACCTGGTCGCCGGACTCGAAGGACGCGAAATATCGGGCCCCGGTGACACGGTCTATGCACGCCGCGCCGATCAGGCCCGGACCGGCGCGAGCTGGCTGGTGTACGAGGTCGGTCAGGAGATCGCCGATCCGGAAACTGGCGAGGTGCTGGGGCGGCACGGAATATACG
>Ga0222714_10001198_pt1 | contig 29407 bp, 37 predicted proteins | sample C33_3DmetaG_FD_165048 | JGI IMG/M metagenome (GOLD analysis project Ga0222714, IMG submission 165048) | Estuarine water microbial communities from San Francisco Bay, California, United States - C33_3D | ecosystem: Environmental > Aquatic > Marine > Unclassified | place: USA: California... | reverse complement strand
ATAACTTTGCCACAGTGCACCCACCTTTTGCCTCACCCCTTGCCAGAATATTTGACATTTCCATAACTTTGTGGTACAATAAAAAGAAAAAAGCAAAAAAGTAACAAAGCAGTACAAAAAAGTAACAAAGCAGTACAAAAAACCTAACATTGTTATGTTTTTAACGAAGGAGAAGTCATGGGAACGAATTCAACCCTCTCAACCCCTTTCTGTCGCACCTGCGGTGATGAAGTACCTGCTGCCCGATGGGCCCTCGGTAAACGTTTGTGTCTTCTCTGCGGGGAAGAAGCTGCGAGGCAAGAGCGAGCAAGCTGGTGCGTGGTGCAGGAATACGGCAAGGGCCCCTATCAATTCATCACTGCTGCTTCTGCTGCCACAACCCTGAAGCAAACCAACCAAAAGCAGCTACGCACGTAACCTCAATCTCAACCCCAACCCCAACCCCAACCCCAACCCCAACCCCAACCCCAACCAAAAACATAACATTGTTAGAAACCAAGGAGAGTACAAAATGAACAGCTACACATTCTCAACCCACGACGACAAGTACCTGATCACAAGCTATGGCAACGGCTGGGCGTACGAAGTTCGGTGCGCAGAAACCGACTATTCGTTCTTCGTGCAGGACCACGAAGCCGACGATCTGCAACAAGCAACCAATGACTTCGAGAACACCGACTGCCTGAGCGAGTACATGTCGGTCTGCGGTAGCAAGGACCGGGAGGTTGATACGGTGGACGTGGACGTAAACGCAGAGGAGGCAACTCTACGCTACGCAAGTATGAGCAACCGTTAATTAAATGTCGCGTTAAGGAGAAAGAAATGAAACCCGTAAAAGATTTAACCGCCGAGGACTGGGTCATCCTGCGACTGTTGTTCTTTAGATTACGCCCCAACGATTATGAAATAAGGCGACTTGAATTGCACCGCTCGCTGGAATTTTTACTTAAAAGACATAACCCGCGAACAATAGTAGAAGCAATGGAAATGATATCCAAAGAAGGAAGAAACAAATGAAACCCAACGAGCAGGAAGACTGGAGCCCCTTCCAAATTATCGCCGACGAGCTAAGGCCAATACTGAATCGGGTACGTGCAGCTAAAGAAACCCTCGGCATGGGTGGACCCGACTGCGCGTACAAAGCTAACAAACAACTTGAACCCGTGCTGTTCCGTCTGTCTGAACTTGTTGAGGAGCTAGAGAAATGAAAATGAAAACCAGCGAACTTACCGGTGCCGCCCTTGACTGGGCGGTGGCGAAGTGTGAAGCACCCGTCGGCGGGTATAAGGCATGGGTACAGGCAGATCTAGACAAGGGCCTTTTGCATGGTATGCGCTATTCATCTGATTGGTTGTGGGGCGGGCCGATCATCGAGCGGGAGTACATCCAACTCACCATTGACCTTGGCTGGATTGCCACCCGCAAGGAAGGCCCCGCCGTGAGCGAAGAGCACGGACCCACCCCCCTGATCGCAGCAATGCGTTGTTTCGTAGCGTCTCACCTCGGCGACGAGATTGAACTACCGGAGGAACTGAAATGAAAGAACTAGCAGCGAAGCTGCGGGCAAAGGCAAGGGTCTGCGGAGCAGGTATGTACAAGGTAACCGACGACTACGGCACGAAGCAGTGGGCATGGACGAAAGCCGAGGCACTCGACTGGCTGCTGTACTGCGGGCCGAGGGCTGAGGTGCACAACGTATGGGGACGGCTAGTTGCAACCCGGACCCAAGAGGAACCAAGCAGCGAAGCTGCGGACAAAGGCAATAATCTGCGGAGCAGGGAGCAACCGATGAGCACAAAGATCAGTAACAAGCAGGCACGTGGGTATGTGCAGGAACTCAAGCCCTTCACGGCGAGCAACATCTTCGCCGAGTGGATCACGGTTAAGTACAGGGAGGGAGAAGTAGAACGATGGATGGACCGAAAGGTTTATGCAGTCTTCAGCTATGGCAGGCACTGGCCTCTGTTTGTGTACGACGGGCAGGCTGAGGTTTGGTTCGAGAACACCGAGCGGTATTCCAACACGACATCGAGGCACAGATCGCAGGCTCACCCGCTGCGACCGACGATTGCGTGTGATGTTGCAACAATCAAGGAAGTTCTAACGGTTGGAGTAAATGCAATCCTTCTACGAGGAGAGGCACAAGTAGCGTAATTAACTCAAACATGGAAACTAAATGAGTCAACCCACCCCAAAATATTTGACAATGAGAGTATTTTGTGGTACAATCTAATGGTAGCACGCGGTAAGCAGGACCTAGAACCTAAAACCTAACACTGTTAGAAACCCAAGGAGCGAAACATGGAAGTCAAATTCGGCAAAACCATCACCCTCAAGCAAGCTGCCAATCTGATCAAGGCAAACCCGGACACTCGGTTCCTGCTGCAGGGTGAGCCCGGTATCGGTAAGAGTTCTTTGCTTGAATCAATCGCAGCCGACCTGAACTACGACTATGCGTATATCGACGTACCCAACATGGATCTGGGCGACATTGCAATGCCCGTAGTCGATCATCAAACCCGTACCACAAAGTACTACCCCAATGCACGGTTCAAGCTGCAGGACAACAAACCCGTGGTCATCATGTTGGACGAGTTCACCAAGGGTGCCGAGCCAGTCAAGAACATGTTGCACCCGCTACTTGAGAAGGCGAACCCGAGGCTGGGCGACATCCCGTTGGGGCGTTCGTCCGTTGTCTTCCTCACTGGCAACCTGAGCACCGACGGTGTTGGTGACTCTCTCAAAGCACACTCAAGGAATCGTATCGTGCCGGTAACGATCGCAAAGCCCACTGCCGACGAGTGGATCGACTGGGGTATCAACAACGGGGTAGCACCCGAGGTGCTGGCATGGGTCAGTCGGTTCCCCCATGTGCTGGCGTCCTACTTGGATATGGATGGCAAGAATGAAAACCCGTACATCTACGACCCCAAGAAGCCGCAAGCATCGTTCGTGTCCCCACGTTCGCTACACACTGCATCTAACATTGTTAAGTCTCGCCATCAGCTGGATGCCGACACGGTTATTGCTGCGTTGACTGGTGCAATCGGTGAGTCTGGTGCACGGGACATGCAAGCGTTCATTGAGTTCTCGGATCAACTGCCTACGTGGGAAGCAACAATCACTCAACCGAAGCAGGCGCCCGTCCCTAACAGCCCCGGTGCGTGTGCCATCGTTGTGTTCGGTGCGATTGCGAAGGTAGACAAAGCATCAATCACCCCCTTCATGGAATACCTCGAACGGTTCGAGCCCGAGTGGCAAGCGGTGTTTGCGATCAACATTGCCAAGACTCCAAGCAAGCAGGCGATTGCCTTCTCATGCAAAGCGTTCGCCGACTGGGTTGCTAAGAATCAGGACTTGTTGTGAGCAAAGACGACCGCGAGTTGAAGTTTGACAACGGGTGGGTCGAGCAGACCCCCTTCCTCTCTAAGCTTATGCAGCATGGCTACGGGGTGGGGGGTTGGATTAATCCGGGGACAAACAAGCACGAGTTCTGGCTGGCGGGTAATGATGGGATTATCTTCGAGACGAATGATCTCAGCCAACTCAATGCCTACGTGAAGTTACTAATAGAGAAGGAGAAGTAAATGTTAGAAGAGCGCAAGGTACAGAAAGCCAAGATCACACTGATGCGCAACCCCAAGTTCGCGTTGCTCGGGGGTGTGCTGATGGTGGGTAAGACTTACATCGACGAGCATATAAGTACGGCACGGACCAATGGCCGAGACGAGTACTACGGGCGGGCGTTCGTCAAAGAACTGGACGACGGCGAGCTTGCCTTTGTGATTGCACACGAGGCTGCACACAAGATGTATCGGCACCTGACTACGTGGCGCAAGCTGTACGAGGAGGACATGGGTCTGGCTAACGCAGCCTGTGACTACGTAGTTAACCTGATGCTCCATGATCTGGACCCTTCGGGAACGGTCATAACCTTCCCGCGCTACAAGTCTGGCCCGATGCGTGGAAAGCCAATGGGCTTAATCGACGAGCGGTTCCGGGGCATGAACACCAAGCAGGTGTTCGATATCTTGAAGCAGGAGCAAAAACAAGGTGGGGGCAGCGGTGGCAAAGGAGGTGGGTCATGTGGGAATGGAGGGGGTGGAGATGGTTTCGACCAACACGACTGGGACGAAGCGAAGGGGATGACGGAGGAAGAGAAGAAGGAACTAGAGCGCGATATCGATCAAGCGATTCGTCAGGGGCTGGCTGCGCAGAAGAAAGCTGGCAAGGGAGCAGGAGGTGCAGACCGAGAGCTAGAAGAGTTACTGGAGCCCAAGATCAACTGGCGGGAAGTATTGCGTGAGTTCGTTAAGGCTACGTGCAGAACCAAAGACACGTCTTCATGGCGCAGAGTCAACCGACGACTGATTGCCTCAGATATCTACATGCCGTCAATGATTGGTCAGAAGGTCGGCCACATTGTGATCGGTGTGGATACGTCAGGCAGTATTGGGCGTGAGGAGTTGTCCGAGTTCCTGTCCGAGGTCAAAGGTATCGCCGAGGAGGTTATGCCGGATACGGTTGATCTGTTGTACTGGGATGCAGCAGTAGCCGCACACGAGGAGTACAACGACAACACGGTTGCGAACATCATTGAATCAACCAAGCCACGAGGCGGTGGGGGTACTGCGCCTTCGTGCGTAACCGACTATCTCAAGGAGAAGAACATCAAGCCTGAGTGCGTGATCATGCTGACCGATGGCTACGTTGGCAACGATTGGGGTGGGGACTGGCCTGCCCCGGTGATGTGGACAATCGTTGGGGGTAACAATGCGGTGGCTCCAAATGGTAAAACGCTCCACATTAAGGAATAGGTTCGGGATCATTAGAAGTTACATCAAACGAAGAGCAAAGGAGAACGACATGGTAGTTGTGAAGTTGAGTTGGGATCTTAGCGTAGTGGTTAGTAAAGAAGATGCACTGGCGTTCATCGACATCCTTGAACGTGCCGAAAAGTACGAGGACAAGTACGTATCGGGGGGCGATAACACCAAGCACGTCTATCCGATGGACAAGACGTTCGGTATGGAAGTAATGCCCACCGAGTTGTATCAGATGGCGAAGCTTGCCGGTAAACCTGTTAAAGAATAAAGGAGAAGCGAAATGGCTATCAGCGCATCAGCAGTTCTGGTTGAACTCAACATCAGTGTATGGCCCGCGTCTAAGATTGACCGGGAGACGACCGAGCAGACCAATGCTCAGGCAGGTGCAGTGCGTGACGCATCGCAGACCAAGAAGAACCTCTTTGCGGGTACGCCTCTACGTAAAGACATTGAGAAGTTCGCGGCCCGCGTTCGGCTCTACCACAACCAGCACACACTGCCGTGGGCAGACAAGGGCGAGCGTTTACTGCCGACTAAATTGTTCATGGACTACAAGCAACACATGAACAGCTACGAGACTCAGTTCGTCATGATGTGCAACGAATTCTTTAACCAATACCCTACGTTAGTAGCAGCAGCGCCTATTAACTTGGGCAAGTTGTACAAACCCGAAGACTACCCGGATATTGAGGAAGTCAAACAGAAGTTTGCGTTCCGACGGACGGTCAAGCCTGTGCCTGAGTCAGGTGACTTCCGCTTGGATGTACCAACCGAGGACATGGTGGAGCTACGAGCCATGTTCGAGCAGCAGCAACGTGAGAAGTTAGCCGAGGCAGTCAAGGAACCATGGAATCGGCTGCATGAAATGCTGACGACCATCAGTGAGAAAATGACGGATACGGAAGGTACAGAAGTCAAGAAGCGTTACCACGACTCTCTTATCAGTAACCCATTAGAGTTGTGCCAGCTACTCACCAAGCTCAACATCACCAACGACCCCAAGCTTGAGGAGGCGCGCAGGCAGTTAGAGATAACAATGTTAGGCGCGAACCTTGAAGACTTGAAGGATCATCACGGTGCACGTAGTGAGCTGAAGTCTAAGGTTGACGCAATCATCAACAAGTTTGAATGGTAAGGAGAGTTAGAGATGGCTATCGACATCAACATTTTTGAGCTGCCCAACGTTCGTATCAGTACTAACATTCTGACGAACCGACCGCGTGATAAATACAAGTACGTTGTCTCACACGCGGAGTTCAAAGTAGTACTGCAGGAGCTGGTCACTAAGAACCCTCAGTGGGACTTTGAGTTTGTGCATGGGTATGGGTCACAGGATACCCACGGGCAGATGTTCTTTAACATGAGTAAGGTTTACCTGTACGCAGGTAAGGAACATCTAGGTACGATTGGGATTGAGTATCACGGTGGCGAGCGTAAGGTGTATGTGCACAACCATAGGGTTGCAGCAGAGCGCAGTCGCAACCAAGGCAGAGCGTTTACCAAAGACCCCAAACGAGCGATCACGCTTGTCAATAAAACGTTCTCGCGCAAGTCTCCGGTCGAGTTGATGCGGGATGCACGGACCAAAGTAAGTAGTGTAGTGGTGAGCATCGCACAGCAACGGAAGATAGACCTCGCCCGTATTGCCGACACGGTGCGTGCAAAAGCAGGAGCGTTTGTGGTTGCTAACGAAGACAGACTGGCTGATATCTTCAAAGAGTCTACGCTTGGCATGGAAGTACTTGACTCTGTAAATAAAGCAGCTACGCAGAGAGCTCTGGTTGATGAGGCAGAAATGATGCTCAACAGCCTCAGCCCTAGTACCAATACTCTCGACTACAAAAAATCTGCGACAGTAGTTGTGTTGCAAAGTTCTTATGTGGTACACTCCAACGATACACTGTCAACTTACACAAACGAGACACTGCCGCAGGAGTTCAGAGGTCCGCTCGGCCTACTCAAGCTGACCGAAGCCGAGACTCTACTACCTGTAGGCGTGCGAGTAAGTGACGATGTGTATCTCATCGTATTGGAAGAAGGAGAGAAAGATGATGCCCAAGTATAAAAAGACGACCGACGTTCAGCAGACGTGGCAAGAGCATGGGTGGGCACCCCCGAGCGAAGATCCAAAGACCAAAGAGAAGTGGATGTTCTACCGTACGCTCAATACGGAGATCAACACAGAGAAAGCTTTTGACGTGCCCCCTGTACTCCCGCCTCGAAGAGAAGCATGACAGCCGATTGGGTATGTGGCTATGCGAAAAGACGGGGCATCTGTGGCTGCGTAGCGCGTGGATTTATAACGGCTACTACCACCGCGACTGCCGTATATGCGGACGTATTGTTAGTGAGCCTATCAAAGAGGAGAAGAACACATGACCAAACTACAACCAGTAGCAATCACAGATAGGTACAAAGAGGCAGCGTCTGAAATGCTGTACGAAGCGATTGATGAGAACCCAGACACGGCAATCATCATCTTGTTCTGGCGAGATCGTGGTCAGTTCAAGCTCAAGACAAGTGCTACGCAAGACAGGCTGCAACTGATCGGTGCGTTGACTGAAGCACTGCACAAAGTTGTCCGGGATGGAGGAAACGAATGAGTAACGTTATCCCATTTAACGGCATAACACTGCTGGATCTTGACCCAGATCAGGTTTTGGAAGCCAACAAAGGGCAGTTTGATGGGCTGATATTGATTGGCTTAAACACAGACGGTGAGGAAGTGTTTGCCTCTACCTATGCAGATGGGCCAACCGTTCTGTGGATGCTTGAACGCGCCAAACTGCGGTTGCTCAGAATTATTGATGGAGAAAATATATGAGCATTGACGCAATGAAGCAGGCGCTGCACACGCTAGAGGGCTGGGCAAATCACGGCGAGTGGGTTTGGCCTGAGTCTGCGCTGGAGCAGGCAAAACGCAACACAACTGAATCCATCACCGCTCTCCGCGCTGCAATCGAGCAGGCGCAGAAGCCGGTGGCGTGGCAAGTAATGGTTGAAGACGAAGCAATGAAAGAGTTCCCAATAAAAGACATGGCACATGACTGGTGTGCCAAGAAAAAACTTTCTGGTTCTCCTTCTGCCTACTGGATCCGCCCCCTCTACACCGCCCCGCGCCAATGGCAAGGGCTGACGGATGATGAGCGAGAGCAGTTTCGGCGGTGGGCGCATCCCGACATGATCGAAGCGATTGAACTGCGGTTACAAGAGAGGAATACATGACTGAAAAACTTGCACGAATTTTGAGATTTGTGCTGGAGCGTAAGAAGCCAGTTACCGCTAAGGTAATAGCTCAACAATTTTTAATCGCACAGGCAACCGCATCTACTCATTTGAGGCACCTACATGAAGCAGGATACATCACCAGACAACGTGTCAAAGGGCAAGTTATCTGGGGCAGGAAAGACGCGGACACAGAGCAAATCGAAGCCCCACCCGTGCCCGTGGCCGTTTCCGACGAACCTGTTGTCGTCCAACCCCGCCGACCCACCCCCGTTGACTGGGAACAACCCAAACCCACGTGGCCGGACAACCCGTTCAAAACAAGCTACCCCCACGTACGTGGATATGATGACTGACGTAGGAGAAGCTAATTTTTAAGGAAGATCTACCCCGTTGCCCCAAGTGTGAGGGAAGCCTACGGGTTAAGACTACGTTCTATACACAACAGTATGTATTTCCTTTTTTAACTTGTCGGACCTGTGGGTTGTTATTAGCCCGCATTGAACCCAAGGACAAGAAAAAATACGACGAAGACAAGGAGTTGTAGATGACAGAAGAAAAAAAGAAAACGAGAGGGCCGGGTAAGAAGCCCACCCTCGTATTAACAAGCATACGCCTACCTAAGTATGTGATGGACTACTTTAAGTTAGTGCATCCAAACAACCGGCAGGTAAAGATGCGTGAAGCCCTAGAACTTTATGTGACCGAGAAGCTCAACCAAGGAGAGAGCAATGACTGAGGAAGTAAAGATGGAAGAAGTAAAGGCTGTGGTCAAACCTATGTCGGAGAAGATCCGCGAGTACAAGGAAGCAAACCCCAAGGCGACTACTAAACAGATCGCCGAGGCTGTAGGGGCCCCTATGAACTACGTGCAGTCGCGGCTTTATGTGGATCGTAAGAAGAGTAAGGCTAAACGTGGGCGTCCGCCGAAAGCTAAGGCACTCCCCAAGCAAGCGCCTCCGGCGGGCAGCATTGTGTTTGTCCCCATCCCTCCTCTTACTAAAGAAGCCGAGACCCAACAGCATCCGCTGTATGACGTGTTCACCAAAGCTATTCATCAGGCTATGTACGGCAAAGGTGAGCGGCACGGTGGGGCGAGGACTCCGTTTCTTGAGCAGCCATGGGCGCACTACGCCAAGCTGCATGGGCGTGGGTTCCTGACAGGGCAGGCAGCTAAGAAGCTTGAAGAGGCTGCGAGTACGCGGGAAGGCACTGCGTTTGAGGACGAGCTACTCGGCGCAATCGTTTACGTGGGTATGGCAATCATCAATGATCGTATTGAACGGAGTAAGCGATGAATAAAAAGTCTGCGTTCCCCAAGTTCTCATCAGAGCCACCACACATTTGGTTGACAGAAGAGCAGCGCAACCACATCCGTGCGGCTGCGCAGTTAGGTCGAGACTACACCAAACCTAACGAGCGGCTTGAGTTGGCGATCACACAGATCAAAAACCAAAACCCCAGCGCGTTCCTCACTGAGAAGGATCTGCTACTGCGTCAGTTCTTCAACGAACCTTTGCAGCCAATCCCTTATCACGCTTTTGTTATTCGTAGTTAAACCCTCCGGGCTCAACCTAACATTGTTAGGTTGGGTCCAACTACACCTGAACAAATATGCTAACGGATGAGAAATGCCCACGGTGCAGCAACACCGACCTAATTGTGATGCGGTTCCGACGTGGCTCACAGCACAGCCGCGCGACTCTGTGCTGTAAACGATGCAAGCACGTCTACGGTCGGGTAAAGCCGATCACACCCACCTCAACCCCACCATGACCGTTCTCCCCTATGGCTGATACACCGGAAGTAAAAGTCAAAAAGAAAATCAAGAAGATTCTTGAGGCGCACCACGTTTACTACGCTATGCCGATTGGATCGGCGTTTGGTAACTCTGGGGTGCCCGACTTCTTGTGCTGTGTGAACGAGCGGTTTTTGGCTATCGAAGCCAAGGCAAACGGAGGTAAGCCGACAGCGTTACAACAGAAGCATCTTAGAGATATCGACAAAGCAGGAGGCTATGCACTTGTCATAGACGAAACGAACTTAGGTTATCTGGAGACAATGATTGCAACGTTGAGAGGGTTGTGATGGTAGATATCGAAGTGGACGAGCAAAAGTTAGAACTATCAGCGGGTATCACTACGGTGCTGGCCCGTATGCGTACAAACCCTGAAGAGTTCTTTGGGGGTGCCGAGAAGTGGAAATTCTTGTTCTCTGAGAATCTGCAGCAAGTACTAACAGAGGTAGAGAAAGGTGCGCTCTTTGAAGGGTTCAGAGCGATACGTCGGCAAGAACTGGATGCACTTGTAATGGCTACGTTGTTGAAGGATAAAAACGACAAAGACGACGACGCGGGGGAACGGCTGGTGAATGTTTCGCACCCGACCCCATTGGGGAAATGGCCGACTACAGCACAACCTTTAAAAGGGGCAAAGAAATGGCTACCCTGACCATAGACTTCGAGACGTACTACTCGCAGGAGTACAGCCTCACCAAGATGACGACCGAGGAGTACATACGTTCGCATGACTTTGAAGTCATAGGTGTAGCCGTGCAGGTGGATGATGGTGAGCCCCAGTGGTTCAGCGGCACGATGGCTGAAACTGAACTTTGGCTGGCTGAGTTTGACTGGGGTAACAATTTTGCATTAGCGCACAACGCAATGTTCGACGCTGCGATCCTTAATTGGTGTTTTGGCATTAAACCGAAGGGTTGGCTGGATACGCTGTCTATGGCACGTGCCCTACACGGTACTGAAGTAGGTGGGTCGCTTAAAGTTCTCGCCGAGCATTACAACTTGGGGGTGAAAGGGGAAGAAGTTATAGCGGCTAAAGGTCTTCGCCGACTTGATTTTCCCCCCGAGCAGTTGGCTCAGTATGGTCGGTATTGCTGTAACGATGTCGCGCTTACATGGAAGCTATTTAATGAAATGGGGCAGGGGTACCCCATGACGGAGCTAAAACTCATCGACCTAACGATCCGTATGTTTTCAGAGCCCGTACTGCGACTGCACAAAGAGCATTTGGACCTACAGCTCGCCGAACTTAGGCTGCGTAGAGAAGAGCTTCTTGAGAATTTTGACGAGAAGGATCTGATGAGTAACCCCAAATTCGCCGAGTTGCTCCGGGCGTATGGGGTAGAGCCCCCGATGAAGACAAGCCCAACCACAGGCAAGGAAACGTATGCGTTCTCAAAGACTGACGAAGCGTTTAAAGAGTTGCTGGAACACGAGAATGTAGAAGTACAAGCTTTGGTAGCAGCTCGGCTAGGTGTTAAGTCTACGATCGAACAGACAAGAACGGAAAGATTTCTGGATATTGCAGAACGTGGTTCGTTACCCGTCCCCCTTCGGTATTACGCTGCCCACACCGGGCGGTGGGGTGGGGACGATAAGGTCAACCTACAAAACTTGCCCCGCAACTCCAAGCTGAAGAGCGCCATCTTTGCACCAAAAGGTCATGTGCTTATCGACTCCGATTCTTCCCAGATCGAAGCGCGTACGCTTGCATGGCTGGCTGGGCAGAATGATCTGGTAGAAGCATTCGAGAAGAAGCAGGATGTCTACAAGATTATGGCTTCTGCCATATACCGTAAGCCCGTTGAGGAGATCTCCAAACAGGAGCGGTTCGTTGGCAAGACCACAATTCTTGGCGCGGGCTACGGCATGGGGCCTAAGAAATTTCAAACCCAGCTAAAAAACTTTGGGGTCATCATCGACTTTGATGAAGCCACACACATTATAGATACCTATAGAGATACGTACCCCGATATTACTAAGCTATGGAAAAGCGCGCATGACCTTTTGGACGCCATAGCAAACAATAACAGCACCACCTTTGGCAGGGGCGACCTTCTCAAAATTGATGGTAAAGCTGGTATCCGACTACCAAACGGGCTCCACCTCAAGTATCCTAACCTACAGCACATGACGAACACATCCACCGGCAAAGATGAGTGGGTGTACGACACAAAGCGGGGTAAACAAACAATCTCTACCCGTATCTACGGGGGTAAGATTGTAGAAAATGTATGCCAAGCACTGGCCCGGATTGTGATCGGTGAGCAAATGCTGATGGTTGCGAAGAAGTACCGGGTAGTGATGACGGTGCATGACGCAATTGCGTGTGTTGCGCGGGAGGGGGAGGCTGAGACTGCTAAAGAATACGTTGAACTATGTATGCGGCTCAGGCCGCAGTGGGCACAAGATTTACCTTTGGATTGTGAAGCTGGCTACGGAGTAAATTATGGCGACTGTTGACAATGGACTGGTGGACTACGCATACCCCATGATGATGGCGCAGAGCAAGATCAAATCTGCACACGCCGCCGTGTTGGACAAAGACTTTGACGCTGCCATAGAAGACACAATGGCTGCGATGGCGGAACTAAAGCTTATGCTTAACGCCCTCAAGGAAATGCGGGAGCTTTATAAGTGAAACAACTTGTCTGGTCGTTTAGCAGCCTCAAGACTTTCGAGCAGTGCCCTCGTAAGTACTTCCATACCAAGATACTCAAGGACGTTGCTGAGAAAGACAGCGAAGCCACGCTATACGGCAAAGACGTACATTCCGCAGCCGAGGATTTCATCAAGACAGATAAGCCCATCCCTTCCAAGTACGGATACATCCAACCACTACTAGAACAGTTGAAAGGCTTGGAGGGGGATAAGTATGCGGAGCTTAAGCTGGGGCTGACCAAAGACTTAGAAGCCTGCGACTTCTCTGCGAAGAATGTCTGGTGGCACGGTATCGCCGACATGGTGGTGATCAACTCGGCCAAAGAGTTGGCGTACTCAGTGGACTTTAAGACGAGTAAGAGTTCCCGCTACGCCGACGTGAAGCAGCTTGATTTGGTGGCGGTGGGGATCTTTAAGAAGTTTCCGCAAGTCAAGCGCGTGAAGTCTGCGTTGCTCTTCGTGGTGTGCAACGATATGGTCAAGACCGAGCACATTGCTGAACAGGTGCCTAAGTATATGGAGAAGCCCGCGCAGATGGTCTCCCGTATTGAGGGTGCGCTAAAGAATAATGTTTGGAATCCGGTGCAGGGCCCGTTGTGCAGGTTCTGCCCCGTGCGTATGTGTGAGTTCAACAGGAGCTAAGGATGACGATGACAAATCAAGAAACCGATACCGCCCTACTACTTGAAGACGCACTGAAGCAACGGGTGGAAAAAATTACTCGGGGGGTACTCCGCAGTGAAGTTCATAGGTTGGTGGATGAATACATACTCAAGCAGAAGAACGACATGATGATGGAGATTAGCTTGAAGGTTGGACAGATGCTGCGGGGCATCGCAGAGGAAGACCGAACCCCGCTGTGGGAGCTTGGCTCCAATGCAACGGCAGGTATTAAGAAGTACGAACCGGACCCTTTTGAAGGGAGTTAATGGTGAAAGAGAATATCAAGCCGTGGCTACAGTTCGATAACGAAGAGTTTGAAAACAATCAAGAGGAAGATTCCCAGTACCACGATTTTTTAAATATTAAAGTTACCAATGACGCCAAAGGCGGTGACAGCGAGCAAACCGTAATTACTTTTGACACAGGTAGCTATGGCGGTGCGGATATGACAGTATCCGCAGATAATGCCGGAGTACGTGTAAACACCACTGAATCTTTTTTTGACACCGGCAAAATCTCTATAACTCTTTGGGGTGCTTGGGAAGCTCAGTCGTTCTTTGCGGCTATGAAGAACCTCATACACTGCTACGAACTTAGACAAAAGCTTGGAGAGTAGTTATGCCTTACGTAAACAAACCCCGCCCGTACGCTAAAGAGTACGAGCAGTACGACGGCACACCTGCTGTCAAGAAGAAACGAGCCGCGCGTAACAAAGCCCGCCGCATGATGGAGGCTGAGGGCAAGGTGCACAAAGGCGACGGCAAAGACGTAGACCATAAGGTTGCGTTGAGTAAGGGCGGCACGTCTACGCGTGGGAACCTGCGCGTCAAGAGTGCTTCTGCTAACCGGTCGTACCCAAGGAACAGCGACCATACACCTAAGTGAGCACCTATGACATTAGATGAATATCAGTGGCCTGCGCCACTGGGAATGACACCGTTTGAGCATCAGAAGATAACGTCGGAGTTTTTGATAGGTAACCGCAGAGCTTTTTGCTTTAACGAGCAGGGCACCGGCAAGACTGCTGCGGTGATATGGGCAACCGACTACCTCATGAAGATTGGAGCAATCCAACGCGTGCTGGTAATTTGCCCTCTATCTATCATGCGAGCTGCATGGCAGCAGGATCTTTTTAAGTTTGCGATCCATCGAACCGTTTCTGTTGCCCACCACACAAACGCAAGCACCCGCAAGCAACTGATCAACAACGGCGCTGAGTATGTCGTCATCAACTTTGACGGCGTAGAAATCGTCAAGAAAGAAATCATTGCAGGCGGGTTTGATTTGGTTGTGGTCGATGAAGCGTCTGCGTATAAGAACGCACAGACTACAAGATGGAAGTGCTTGCGGGACATCATGAAGCACATCAAAGGTCTGTGGATGCTGACCGGTACCCCTGCTGCGCAGTCGCCTCTGGACGCCTACGGACTTGCTAAGCTGGTGAACCCCACAACTGTGCCGCCGTTCTTTGGGCAATACCGAGACTCGGTGATGATGAAGATAGGCATGTACAAGTGGATTGCTAAGCCGGGGTCGGATCAAATTGTGTTTAACGCTTTGCAACCTGCAATACGATTTGAAAAAGCACAGTGTCTCGATCTACCCCCCGTTACATCTACGTTCAGAGATGCCCCGCTATCAAAACAACAGCAGGCTTACTACGATAGGCTAAAGAAAGACCATCTCATCGTAGCTGCAGGGGAAGAAGTATCTGCTGTCAACGCCGCAGCGCAGGTTAACAAACTTGTGCAGATAGCTTGTGGGGCGGTGTACACCGATACCGGTGACGTAGTGGACTTCGATGTTTCGCCAAGGCTAGCTATAGTCAAAGAGATCATAGAAGAGACCAAGAACAAAGTGCTTATCTTTGTCCCATACACACATACAATTGATGTGTTGGATAAGTACCTAGCTAAGAATGGAGTTGCAGCCGAGGTCATCAGTGGGGACGTGAGTGTTAGCAAACGCACCGACATCGTGAACCGATTTCAGAACCAACCTACTACTAAGGCGTTGATCATTCAGCCGCAGGCTGCATCACACGGGCTCACACTTACTGCCGCCGACACTATCATCTGGTACGCGCCGATCACTAGCGTAGAGACATACCTTCAAGCAAATGCTAGGATTGATCGGCCGGGGCAGAAGAACGCCATGACAGTGGTACACATAAAGGGAAGCCCCATTGAGCGTAAGTTGTACAGTATGCTCCAGTCAGGTGTAGACAACCACGTCAAGATCGTAGACCTGTACAAAGAAGAACTTGCTACCCCTTGACACTGTAAAGTTTTGTGGTAGTATAGCTGTCCCAGACCGAAGGAGATAACATGAGTGAAGTACCCGATGGGGGTATCACCCCCGCTTTCGCTAAGCTCGCCGACGCGTTCATAAAGATTAGAGACGCGCGGTCTCAGTTGAAGATGGAGTTTGAAGCAAAGGACAAGCAACTGGCAGAGCAAGCAGCGCTGCTTGAGACCTCTATGCTGGACGCATGTAAGCAGTTAGGTGTTGATAGCGTCCGCACCCCTTTTGGGACGATCATCCGTTCAATGAAGTCGCGGTACTGGACGAATGATTGGGATTCTATGTATCGGTTCATCAAAGAGCACGATGCGTATGCCCTGCTAGAGAAGCGCCTTCATCAGTCGCACATGAAGGAGTTCCTCTCAGAGAATCCAGACCTCCAGCCTGCTGGATTGAATGTTGAAAACGAGTACACCGTGGTTGTTAGACGCCCAAAAGGAACTTCAAATGAGTAACGAACTTTCTGTGATGACCCAAGATCTCCCCGACTTTCTTCGTGAAGCCGGAGTCAGTGCACTAACCAAACAGCTTGCCGGTAAGACTGGCGTTGCCCGTATCGTGCCGAAGAATGGCATCTTCCGTAAGGTAGTCGGCGGGGAAGAGATGGGCAAAGCCAAAGGCCCGCTTAACGCCATCATTGTGAACGCTTCACCGTACGTAGGTCGTATCTTCTACGTTAAGCAGTGGAGCCCCGATGCGGAACCTACCGCACCGGATTGCTTTTCGAATGACGGACGAACCCCGGATGCTAGCGCTGCTAACCCTCAGTCAGATCGCTGTGATAGCTGCCCTCAGAACATTAAAGGTTCTGGACAAGGGCAGTCAAAAGCTTGCCGTTACTCGCGTAGGCTAGCGGTTCTTCTTGAGGAAGACTTTGGTACTGCACTCGAAGGACGTGTGTATCAAATGAACTTGGCATCTAAGTCATTGTTTGGGGACAGCAAGTCGGACAAGGTGCATACGTTCGATAACTATTGCAAGTTCCTCGCTAACAACGGCAAGAGCCTTGAGCATTTCGTTACGACCATCAGCTTTAACGAAGACAACGACAACCAATCCGTGCTGTTCTCGGCTCTGGACTACGTTAACCGCCAGCAGTTTAACGTTGCGCAGAAAGTAGCTGTCGCCGACGAAGTTAAGCGGATGGTGGTCATGACTCCGTATCAAGCCGATGCCTCTGGACGTGCTCCGAAGCAGATCGAGTCGAAGCCGACTGTGACGGTAGAGGCTGAACCCGTTAAGCGGGAAATTAAGAAGCCCGCCGAAACGCCCACGGAGAAGAAGGACCTCAATGCCGTGCTGAAAGCATGGACTGACGAGGAGTAAAAATGAGCCACGGTTACAGCCAGAGCCTAGTGCAGGCCAACAAACAGGCAAGTGCTAGGCATCTGGGTGTAGCCTTGGGTCGTTACTGCATTAAGCAGGGCATCAGTGTGAGCCTTATCGCCGAGCACTTCGGTGTTAGCCGGATGACGGTGTATCAGTGGTTCAAAGGTGATACGGTTCCACGCCCTGCTGCTGCAATCCAGATCCAACGCTACATAAAGAAACGCAAAGTATGAGCTTCGACCTACTGGATGCCGTGCTGCCGCACGAGGGGCGGTATTGTGTATTCGGGTATGGTTCGTACCCAGATCAACGATTCGTAGATACGCGAGAAGAAGTAGAAGCTGCAGTCAAGCAGCTAGTAGCTAAGAAAGCAGACGTATATTTTGGTTGCGCTAAGTTCGGTGCTCAGGACAAACGCACTCACGATAACGCACTGCACTTCCAAGCTTTATGGATGGACATCGACTGCGGGCCGACGAAAGGCGCGCCTGACAGTAAAGGGCATGTAAAGGGATACCTTACACAAGAGATCGGACTGCAAAAGCTGCAAGAGTTCTGCAAGTCGGTCAAACTGCCCCGTCCCATCCTAGTGGATTCAGGCTACGGAATACATGCGTATTGGTTGTTGGAGGAAGCAATAAGCCGCAGAGAGTGGGAGCCGCTCTCCAAACGCTTACGGGATCTATGTGTTGAAAACGGTTTGATCGTAGACCCCGCAGTCTTTGAAGCATCCCGAGTACTGCGCATTCCCGGCACGTACAACTTCAAAGATAAAGACAATCCACTGCCCGTTTCGGTGCTCAACGAACTTACCACCCGGATGACTTATGAGCGTATCAAGGAATTGCTTGGTGCGCCGGAACCGGAAAAGGAGGTGCCTGACTATATCCCTAAAGGGTTGAGTCCAATGATGGAGGCGCTACTGGGCAACCAGATTAAGCGATTCAAGACCATCATGATCCGCTCGGCGAAAGATGACGGGTGCCAACAACTTGTACATTGCTTCGAGCATCAATCTGAACTTGAAGAACCGTTGTGGCGGGCAGGATTATCGATTGCTGCTTTCTGCGTAGACGGCAAGGATGCAGCGCACAAGTTGTCGAATCAATACCCAGACTACGACGCCGACGAGGTTGAGCGGAAGGTTGACTACATTGTCGCAAAAGGTGGGCCGTATACCTGCGCTACGTTTGAGAGGTTAAGACCCGGTGGGTGTGATGAATGCCCGCACAAAGGCAAGATCAAGTCACCGATCGTACTTGGCGCAGAGATTCTTGAAGCCGATGATGAAGAGGTCGTAGTACAAACAGAGTCGGGGGAAGAGCAGACTTACCAGATACCCGAGTATCCGTTCCCGTACTTCAGGGGTAAAAACGGTGGGGTGTACAGAAAGGCCGCAGATGATGAAGATGAACCGGCTCTTGTGTACGAGCACGATCTGTATGTGGTCAAACGAATGCGCCACGAAGAGCAGGGGGAAGTTGTCCTGCTCCGACTGCACCTTCCGCGAGATGGCGTAAAGGAGTTTTCAGTACCTGCGACTTCAGTAGTTGTGAAGGAGAAGTTGCGAGAGGCATTGGCCCACCAAGGGGTCATGCAAACACCAAAACAAGTCGAAAGCCTTTTGTATTACATAATGGCTTTTGTCAAGAATCTACAGTACCAAAAGAAGGCTGAAATCATGAGGACGCAATTTGGTTGGGTTGAAAAAGAAAGCAAGTTCATTGTAGGCGATCGAGAAATTACAAAGGACGGAGTGTTTTACAGCCCGCCGTCCAGCACCACCAAAGATGTTGTGCAGCACATCCACACAGCGGGATCGCTTGAGAAGTGGAAAGAAGTGTTCAACATGTACGCGTTGCCGGGGCTAGAACCTCACGCGTTTGCTGCGCTCACTGCATTCGGGTCTCCGCTACTTAAGTTCACTGGGCTAGACGGTGCAATCATCAACGTTATCTACCCGTATTCGGGCTCTGGGAAATCAACAACGCTCTACATGTGTAACAGCGTGATCGGTCACCCCAAAAAGCTAGGGGCGATATGGAAAGATACGATGAACACCAAGATGCACATGCTTGGGGTCATGAACAATCTTGCTAATACGGTGGATGAAATAACAAACATGACCCCTGCAGAATTCTCTGACTTTGCATACAGCATCAGTCAGGGCCGGGGCAAAAACCGTATGAAGTCGCAGACTAACGAAATGCGGGTAAACAATACTTCATGGCAAGGCATTACGTTGGCGTCATCCAATGCTTCGTTCTACGAAAAGTTAGGACTGGCTAAAGATTCGCCCGATGGGGAGATGATGCGGGTTTTAGAGTACAGAGTAGAACCTAACAATGTTATAGACGCCGCGCTCGGCAAGCGCATGTTTGACCATCAGTTGCTTGAGAACTATGGACACGCTATTGAGATTTACATCCAATGGCTGGTCAATAACTTGGAGGACGCCAAAGCCTTACTTGCTAAGGTGCAGGCTAGGATAGATAAGCAGGTGCAGTTCACCAGTCGGGAAAGATTTTGGTCCGCAGTTGCAGCTTGCAACATAACTGGTGGGTTAATCGCAAAGCATCTAGAGCTGCTGAACTTTGACATGGCGCGTATTAATAAGTGGTTGGTCGGCACACTTGGCGAAATGCGGATTGATGTAAAGCCACCAGATATCTCTCCCACGATGGTCTTGGGCGAGTTCATGAACTCATACTTGAGTAACGCTTTGATCGTTAACGATGAGATAGATGCACGCAGCAGTTTGATTCCACTGCCGACTCTGGAGCCTAAAGGAGAGTTGTTGATACGGTACGAACCAGATACCAAAGATCTGTACATACTGGCGAGCAGTTTTAAACGGCACTGTGCCAGTCGGCAGATTAACTACAAAGATACGTTAGCCGAGCTGCACAAAATGGGGGTGTTTATAGAACCCACAAATAAGCGCATGAGCAAAGGTATGAAGCTTGTGGCACCGCCGGTACGGGCGTTAAAGTTTAACGCCACCAACTTTGACATCATCAACTTGGAAAAATATATCCCCAAGGCCGAGGATGAAGATCGAGAAAGTGCAGTACAACATTAATTGGGCTAAGTTCCACAAAGGGTTTTCTTTTTTTGTACCCTGTATAGACCATGCAAGTGCACGGGAAGAGCTTAGCCGTGTCGCAAAACGATTGAGTATGGAGGTGGTTACAAAAGTAACCATCGAAGACGGAGTGAAAGGATTGCGAGTTTGGCGGCTTTAGGTTATAGTCAAGCCTTCTTCCTTCGCTCCTCCTTCGGTACTTTACCCCGGCGCAATGCCGGGGTTTTTTATTTCTCTGTAGCTTCTCGCTCAAGTATGTCGATTGGCACGTCGAGCAATTCTCTGGCGATGCCGTAGTATTTCTTATCAAATTGAAACCCGCGATCGGCGATTCTGCGTTTCAGTCGGTTTCGCAGGGAAGTAGCTATTGTGTCGGCCTTGATCGGGTCAAACCAGTTGCGAGCGTTGAACGAATCAATCTTTTCAAAGATCTTATCAAGATCGGCGTCCGACTCTTGTACTTCGGTATCCAACCTATCCATCAGTTGTTTTTTCTCGGCTTTCACCTTCATGATCTGCGCGTTTACTTTGAACAGAGCTTCGCGCTGCGCGACCAATCCCGTGGGTGCAAACCCTAAAGCCTGCCCAATAAGCTGACCGGTGGTGAATTCGTCGGCTTCCTTGATTGGTGCTCCTGCTGCGGTAGTTGCACCCTTCTCAGAGTATCGATACGCAGTAAACGGAGAACGAATCATGGCTGGTAGAAGTTGCTCAATTGCCTGATCAATCTTGCCTTTGTTGTAAAGATCTTTAGCTCTGGGGATTTGCGTAAGTATTAGAGACGCAGAAGGGCCAAGGATAGAGACGAAATACTCTAAAGCTTCCGCTTGCGCAGTTGCGGATTCTTTCACCTCTGGGAACCACATATTGTTTAGGGACAAACTGCTGGTGATATCAGCCCCAGTAAGTGCCGCCACAGCCCCTCGGTCGAGCAACTCGGCAACAGACTTACCGCCAACCTTTACATCCCCAAAGGTTTCATAAAGCCAAATGTTTCTAAAGTAAAGCTCCAGATCTCTCTTGATGAATTCGTCATCTTCGTCATCAAGTGTAAGACGCCGCAGGGCAGAAAGAACGCCCAGAGCGAACGAAATACCCGGCACCCCCATAACACCCGCCAACGTCAAAGATGTAGTCAAGGTGCCAAAGAGCTGCATAGCCGCTTGTTTACGTTCTGCTTTACTGTACTCGGGCCCAAGCATCCGGTACATGTTCCGCACAAAATAAGTGGTAACGAACGCTGGGAACATCTTGAACTGCAAGACTGCACGCCCTAATGGTTTGTGCGCGTTAAGAGCTATACCTCTTTCAGTATTAAGAACCCCACGTGGGCGGTTGACAGCCGAAAAATTACCTAAAGCTTCATACGTTATTTTTTCAGCTTCCAGCGCCACGTCTTCAAAAGACGCTTTGGGGTTTCTATCCCGCGCCATGCGGAACGCCGCCAAGAAAGTCATTTCACGGTTTAGCTTCTCGACATGGTGAAATAACGCAGACATTGCACCGACTGTGGTGCGGATCGCCATACGAGGAACCGAGTTTTGAACCGCAGTAGGACGTAGACGGCGATTGCCGAGATCGTAAGCTAGAGTGGTTTCGCTAATACCACGATCAACCATGTAACGAGCGGCTCGGCGCTCTTCTTCGTTTAGCTTAACCGCTTTAGATTCTGCAATCGTGGGGGTGGTCCAAGTAACGTTTCCGTCTTTGTCTTCAGTACGAACGCCGAAGCTATTCCACACCGGCAGGAAACGGGCAAACGTTTGCGCCGTTTTTAATACGCCATACTCTGAACCAAGCACGGGGCCGACAAACACAGGAAGAGCAGAAACCTGCGCAATCGCAGTTTTGACGTTTGTCATGTACCACAAGAACGCAGTTGTGGTAGCAAAGTTAGCCGCTCTTTCAGTAAACGCATCTTCAGGCGCAGGGTACGCATACTGCTGCGCACGCAACCGCATCTCATCAACAAACTCGGCTAGCTTCGCTTTATCTGGATTGCCTGCTAGCTCATCGTTCGCCGCTTCAACTGTGCTCATAATCAACGGGGCGTACTTAAGCCGAGCCAGTTGGTTGGCAGTGTCGGTGCTCATCGTCGCAAAATTACGAGCGATGTCCTTAGAGAAGCCCTCTTTACCTTGACGATGAATGAACTTACGCCGGAAGTTTTTCTCCGGCAATGTGTGCAGTACAAGCTGATAGATCTTGTCTTTAAGTACTTCAGGATTCAGGCTTGTGTATTCGGCAAGAGGATCTATGGCTTTATCAACTGCAGTAGGCTTCTCCGCGCTTGTATCGATGATGTTGAAGATCTCTTTGAGCAGCGTACTGTATTCAGTTAGCGTCTTCCGTGCGTCATTGATATTGTTGCCGTCTTCAACATCCCCCGAGGCATACAGTTCATCAAGTTTGGCACTTGGGTTAGCGGCTTGCTCTGCACGGAACCACTGCTTAATGAAAACCTCTTTGGCCGTCTGCGACTCGAACATATAGAACTTGCCAGACCGGCCTTTGCCGACTCGCACCCAAAACCGCCCATAGCGCATGAGAGGGAAGTAGGGAGTATTTTTTCTACCCTCTTCATACAATTGTTTAATCTCTGCTATCAGTTTGCCTCTGGCTTCAGCGGGCAGCTTGTACCGCTCAACTTGCTCAGTCAACGTTTGATAGTAAAGATCGTAGTTGTTTTGGTAGTAGTCGCGCACATCCTTGTAAAGCGTTTGGGCTTCTGGGCTGAGCTTGTCCCATAGAGCAGCAAGTGCGGGGTTCCGAGCGTAGCCTCTTTGTGTAGACGGATCTACTCCGCGCAGCGTCGAGTAGTGCATGACGGTGGCAAGAGCTTCGTACATCTTTATATCTTTTCGTTGAAGCTTTACCAATGCTTCACTAATAGGAGAAGCTTTTGCCGTTAGCGTTACGCGCAAGGCATTCATGTCATTGATCAAGTTCCAAGCCTTGGGGATGTTACTTACCCCTAAGCGCCTAGCCCATTCAACCAAAGTCTCCGTTTGTAGGGTTGGTAAAAGCTGCCGTAGCGTTCCGCTCTTAAACGCTTTGAACGAAGCAGCAAGGAAATCATTAAACAGCGCCGGGTCTCTGTCTTTGACTAGTTGCTCAATGCCATCTCGGAACGTAGGTGAGTCAACATGAGACCGCGTTACTTTGTCTAGCGTACTGTTAACTTTCTTGGAAGACGCCTTAGCTTTGGCTTTGAGTTTTGGTACGGACTGGGCAAGTGGCCCCTGCGCAAGCTCTTCGCCAGTGGGCCGTGCAGCGACAAGTTTGTCTGTAATAGTGATGAGGTCTGTGAGCGCAGGGGTGTACTTCGTCGGGATCGTGAAGATATCTCGAACAATTTGTACTAACCGATCAATTGCACTACGCAAAGGACCGGGCCTCGATGCGCGCTGGTCAAACCCGTACCCCGGTATGGAGGCTAGGAAACGTTGGAACGCATCATCTGACATGCCATACGCTAGGAACTCATCGAGCGAGTCAAAGATCTCGTACGTATATCCAGTCTTACCGCTGACCCTCATCGTACCGTCAACGCGTCGAATCAGTTCGGGTGGTAGCAAGCCCCGCCGTTCTTGAACTTCGTAGAATTTTTTGGCTAGGTTAGCAAGCGCACGTAGTTCTTCTACCGCAGCCGAAGTACCGGCTGCAATTTTCTGGCTGGTGGCGGCGTGCAAAAGTTCGTGCAGCACAGTGACTGCGTTGCTTCCTTGCATTGCGCCAAAACTACCGCCCTTTACATAAATGACTTTCTGGTCAGGAAAGTAAAGCCCTCGTGCCCTAGGCCAAAGCGAAGACTGCTGCAATTCAGGCGGCAACGAATCGCCACGCTCAATGACTACAAACTTAACGTTCTTAAGCACGCCCCGGATGCGCATGGCAACAAGGCGCTGGAACTCAGAACCAGTGCGCATAATGTGCGCAGCAGCTTGGACGCCCGTGGAGTAGTTGCCGTAGTCCTCATCCAGAGGATCTACATTTCCAAGGGTATCCGCGCCGAGTTCGTCATCTGCTTTACGATCTGCTTCGCGTTGATCCTTCCACGCTTTGTGCGTGTCGGCGATACGCTTCATCTCTTCAGGCGTAGCACCAGACTTGGCAATCGCCTCTTTGGCCCGAGTCCTCTGGGGTTTAGGTACTCCAGCTCTATCAATTTCAAACAGAGTATGAAGAGCTTCCGCACGAAGGGTGCGTTTTTCTGCAGCGTCTTCTGTTTTGTCTGCTTGTGCTAATGCTTTCTCCGCACGGATCTGCGCCCGCCGATTGCGGTTGTACTCGGCGAGTTCTGGCTTGCGAGCCTTTGCTTTTGCAGTACGTTGTTCTTCAGTTAGCCGAGGGCCTTTGGGTCCACGCTTTTTAGCGGGGGCTGCGGGAGCAGGAGCGGCAGCCTGTAGGCGGGCGATTTCTTCGTCATAGGCTCTATTTGCGCGGTCTTGTGTGTACCTGCTTGTAGCGCCGTATTCAGTCAAGGTGTCGTTAACGTTATCTCGACCAAAGTCAATAGCTTCTTGAGGGCTGCTGTAGTCTGTTGAATTGCGTTGGTCAAACGATGCTTGCGCTTGAGCGCGAGCAAATCCAATCGGGTCAAACTCTTCGCCGCGCTTCAGGTTTTCTACCGCAGCGTCAAACCTAGCAAGCGCAGTTTTTTGTACATCGGGTGCTGCCGATACGCCAGCAAGCGTATCTTCTAGCTCTTGCCTACGTTGCTGAATAGAATCGTCAAGCTGCTGAAATTTATCCTCAGCGCCAGTGACTTGACCCCTAGTGGTAAACGCTGCATTAGCAAGCGTGTCGGCGAGCTGAACAGGCTCTACCGGGGCTGCTGGTTCTGCGGTGGTTTTGGCGACAGGGGCTGGAGCTGCCCCTTCCACTGTTGCTCCTTCAGCAGGCGCTGCTGGTCCTTCTTCTTTTGCTTTGACGGCTTCAACGGTTTCAGTGGCACCGGGGGCTCCTTCCTTTTCTACTGCACTGGGCTGTGCTGCTTCTCTTCCAGTAGGGACTCCAACATCCTCTGTAGGAGATACCACTCCAACTGGTTTAGTGACCTCAGCTCCGGGGGTGGGGGGCTCAACGTCGGGCTGTGCAGCCACTGGAACGCCTTCTCTACCTGCCGGGGTGATAGGTTCTGTAACATCTTTAACCTCCGCTTGCTTCTGCTCTTGCTCGTACAGATAGTCGTTATAAGCGTCCTCAGTTGCGTCTGCAATAGCCGCTGCTCGGGCAGTAACGGGAGGCACCCCATCTGCAACGTACTGGTTCTCTAAGTACGCCACATACTCAGGGTCGGGCTTAATAAAATCGGGAATTGGAGCCCCAGTCTTTTGCGCTTCTGCAAGTTGCGCAGCCCTAGTCTCAACCACACTTCGCGCAAGTTCGTCGGCAACTGCTTGTGGCATCTGCGCCCCATAACGTTGCCTAAGCTCTGCTATCTGTTCATCAGGAGGAAGCTGTTCATTCGGTGTTTGATCAAGTACACCTTTAATTTGATTGAGCTGATCAAGTTTTGCTTTTTCTTGCCGAGCCACTGATGCTTCGCGGGCACCAAACGCACCGCCCAATCCAGCCCCGGCAAGTCCTTCAAGCGTGCCAGCAGCAATTGCACCTTGGAATGTAGGTACATCAAACCCTTCACGTTGCAGCGCAATATTCTCGGCGGTCTTTTCCTGTACCGCTTGCCCAAACTCAGTACCAAACTCTTTACCACCAACTATTGCAGCTTGCTTAACGGGCCCACGTGCAGCAGCTTGGGCAACCGCCTCTTGTGCTTGCTGTCGAGCAACTTGTTCGGGTACTTCTTGTGCTGCTTCTGTAGCAGCAGCTTTACCTAAAATACGAGACGCCATCTGCTTAGCAATAGCAGACTCCACCCCCGTACGTCCTGCAACTGCGCCAATACCCGCACCCAGCAGGATTGAATCTAGGTTTTCGCCTTTATATTGTTGCGCAAGTTCTGCGCGTTTTTCAGCTTCGGCTTCAGGTAGCCCTGCTTTAACAAGCTCTTCTTTGGTGGCTTCGTAGATAGCGCCCTTGATACCCCCAGCACCCATAACCGCGCCAAGGCCAGTAGTAAGAGCAACAGTAGCCGCTACAGGGGCGCCACCCAGAGTTGCGCCAACACCAGCAAGAATGGCCGGAGCGGAAGTACCTAACGCACTAACAACAAGATCAACAGGCGCAGTAGCAAACGCTTTGAGTCCAAGTTTAATTTGGTCAAGAGCGCCTTTGTCTTTGGCTTCTTCCATCAGACGCGAAATTTCTTTAGCGTCTTGTTTGGACTGTGCGCTATAGAACTGACCAATCCAGTCCTCTACTCCTTTAATCGCTTTTGAAGTTTCAGACCCAGCCCCAAAAGTATCCGCAACCATGCGAACACCCTGAGTAACCCCCCCGGCTAACTTAAGGGGTATGTCTAGTGCTGAACGAAAAGCGCTCTGGTCTTCAGGGCGAGGCTCGAAAGGATCCCCTTGCGGTACAACCTGCCACTGGTTCCCGACTAAAAACGCGCGTTCATTAGTCTTTGGGTTGACTGCCTCCTGTGCAGGGGGCACCCACTGTCCATTGACAAGAAAAAGATACTCACCAGTCTGCGGGTTGTACGCGCGTTCCATGTTTATCCGCCGATAGGCCTTTGAGTTCTAGACGGTACAAGCATATATCCAGATGGGGGAGGAGGTGCCCCAGCCCCACCAACCGTATCAAATGGAACACCGTATCTAGCATAAACACCGCGAAGTTGTCTTTCAATGTCCGCTCTTTTCTCCGGATCTCTAGTGTTTCGATACTTCATTGTTAGAGTTTCATAGTCTGGGTCTTTACCCAGCGCCTCTCTGCTTTTTCTAGCTTGCTCTGCGGCTCGATCTTCAGAAGTTGCGCGCCCAAGTGCTAGATTCTGCTGATAGCGTTCGTACCCACGTGCCAAAGCGGCATTCCGAGACAAACTGGGGTTTTTCTCTTGTTCTTCGTTTGCATAAATTATTGCGCCCCTCATACCTTGGTCTGTTCTTTCAGCTTGAATATCGGCAACCCGCTCTGCCGACGCAATCTTCAGCATATCTACGAAGCGATTAAGCTGACCTTCTTGACCCTTAAAGCCAAGTTCTTGGGCGAGCATACCAACCTTAGTGCGAAGTTCTGCATCTGAGATACCAGCCTGCCCAGCAATCTGCATGGCCCGTCCATACAAGTCCGCAGCAAGTTTATCCCTGCCTTCGGCAATGCTGCTTGCAAGTTTTGCCGCTTCGTTTCTAGCAGCAAGCATACGTTCAGTCGTAGCGCGTCTATCTTGATAGATCCCAAGTTGTTCAGCTTCTTCACGCTGACGGAAGGCTTCCTCCATGCCGCTAATTTCTTTGGCACGTTCGCGCCGAGCAGCTTCACGCTGGGCTTCTTGATTCATCGCAGCCCGAGCACCTGCCGCACCCATACTACCAATTGAAGTACGCCCACCCATAGCTGACAGCGCAGCGATAAGCGAGTTAAGCCGCTCGCTTTCAGGGTCAAACTCTTTCTGCATCCGTTCTTTTGCCGCAGCAATATCTGCGAGTCGTGCGGCCCGAGCTTCTGCGGTCATAGTAGGACGTTGACCAACATCAGTTGCATAGCTTTCAATTGCCCGGAGTTGCGCTTGATATGCGTCATCCGCAGCTCTTGTTGCTGCAGATTGAGCGGGACCCGTGCCAAAAAGTTCACGAGCAGTGTTAGCTGCTGAAAGCACTGCGTTAGATGCAGTCGGCAGATTAGCAATACCCCCCGGAGCCGCCCGCCCTTGAGCCGCTTCAGTAAGGACTTGTGTGTTCTCAATGATTGGTCGGCGGGCGGGTTCAGCTTCTGCGAAAGGGGTAGATTTACCTTCTATCCTTTCTAGCGCCATTTGCTCTTCTTCTTTACGTCTACGCTCTTCATCAGACAAACGCGCAGAACCGCCACGATCAAATGCAACAATCCCACCCGCTGCCATAGCTTGAGGAGACATAGCGTTACCCGCACCGGGGGCGCGAGCAATACCACTCAGAAGCTGCTGCATTGCAGCCTGTTGTTGCTGTTGTTGACGTTGAGCAGTTTGGCCGACTTGCTGCGCAACTTCTTGGCGGGTCATGTCCATGACCTCTTGCTCACGTTGCTGCGCAACCGTGGGTAGCCCCCCTTCGGGGGCCTGTTGCATCTGAAGGCTACGAGCTGCGGCTTCCTTTTCGGACTTCAGCTTTTGAAGAGCAAGCAGATCAATTAGCTGTTGACTCTGCTGATACCGCTGCATAAGCGCTTGCGGGTTGCCCCGATAGGCGTCCATCCGCTGAGAAATTTCTCTGTCAAGCATGTCCGCACCTATTTATTTAATGATGCCAGCAGATTTAAGCAACGTAAGGATACCTGCAAACGTGCCCGCCAGTTCTGAGGCTCCGCTAGCGCCTTGATACCCATAATTAGCAGATGCAACACCCGGAAGATTCTGCAATAGCGATTGCATGAATTGCACTTGTTTATAGGGGTAGTCGCGCTCTTGCTCAAACTGCTTGATGTCCGCAGTAATACCTTCTTGCTCGATTCCGCGCTGCAGTTCGCCACCTTTAGTTTGCGCGGCCAACCCAGCCAACCCATAGTCCTGAGCCTGTTTAGCCGCAGCCATCTGGCGCTGTTGCTCAGTATTAAACTGTTCTTGGGCTTTATCAAACGCGGTTTTATATCCTTCGCCGGTGATCTTCCCCAACTGGGACATAAGGTTTCGACCAAGCTCAGACTCCATGATGGCTTGGCGTCCGCCACCAAAAGACCCCGCACGAGTCATACGCCCTAAATCTTGAAGTCGTTGAATCCCAGCCTGTCTACGAGCTTCATCAATCTGAGGCTGCAGTGCCGACATGAGGAACGGGTTCATATAAGACTGCGCAGCTTCAGCCGTAAACGTCCCCGGCGTATACGAAGTCTGTTCCCCAGTAGGGATAGTTAGCCCCGCCAGTCCTTTGAACGCTTGAGTCTGCAGGTCTGACGCACCCGCCGTAAGAGGACCTGTGTATGCTTCATAAGGAGTAGCTGCCGCAGCTTTACCCCGAGCAAGCATATCTGTTACATAAGGGCCCGCCCACGTAGAAAGCGTGGACTCCGTACTGGTCTGTTTGCCCGCTGTAGCGTCGGGGATAATTGGGTCCGCCATTTTGGCCTCACGCAGGAAGATATTTATTGGGGTTGATCTGCTTGCCCTGCTTAGTGGTGCCAGTGCGAGCGTGTCGAATCTTGTCCATCATGTCGTAGAGCCGTTTAGCTCCGGCTTCAGAATTGCCATTCCCTAGGTGACTGACAACGTCGGCAGGGACTACAAACTCGCCGTGGCTAAGTTTTGCTGGCTGTTTACCTTCAATGTTCGCAGGAATCTTGTCGGCCATACCGTCTGTAGCACCGTTAAGATACCGCCCCTTAGCCAGATTCATCAAGCCTCCATAAGCTGCAACAACGTTCCCTTTTTCGTCGTACTTAGGGACTGGCATGGACTCGATGACTTTTGACGCAGGG
>Ga0222714_10001196_pt1 | contig 29437 bp, 51 predicted proteins | sample C33_3DmetaG_FD_165048 | JGI IMG/M metagenome (GOLD analysis project Ga0222714, IMG submission 165048) | Estuarine water microbial communities from San Francisco Bay, California, United States - C33_3D | ecosystem: Environmental > Aquatic > Marine > Unclassified | place: USA: California... | reverse complement strand
TAGACTGAGCATCGGCTAAATTAATCTCCATTTGTTTTGCATTAATTTCATTTTCTAATTCTTGAAGTTTAATTTTGATTTGACCTTTTTCTTCTTCTGAAGTGTGGACACTGTCGATAACCTTACCAACAGTGTCTACTAAAGATCCGCCTAATAATTTTGAAAGCATTAATTAATTTATGCAACCCACCATTGGTAGACTGCAACAGCCACTATGATAGTGACTATCCATTTTGCGTGTGTATTTAGTTTATTCCATAAACCAAATGTCCAATCCCATATTTTTTTCATTAGAATACCCCCTTGAAAGGAACTTTCTTGACTTGTACCGCATACTGACCTTGAGTCTTTGACTTAGCTGGATCAGTAGGAGCTAACTTAAAAGGCACTTTTGCCTTATCTGTCATTTGATATTGGCCTTTGTCTATACTTTTTTCTTTCATTTTAAAATACCTCTTAATGTACTGTCGGTTTTACCCACTGTACCTTGCTTCCACCTATGGTGTCAATCAAATTTATTGCCATTTCAGTGCCATAATTTTCTTCATAGATCATTCTTGTTGTATATAACATTGCAGTTGCAATAATGACTTGTTCTTCAGGTGTTGTATCTGTTTTTTTAAAATATTTAGATAATTCTTCCATATATTTTTGTAATTTTATATCTGACATTATTTTTTCTTGGATAATCCAGCCTCAGAAAGTGCTATAGCAATAGCTTGTTTACGATTTTTCACCTTTTTCTTTGATTTTCCAATATTTAATTTTTTATTTTTAAATTCTTTCATCACTTTTTCGACTTTTTTCTGTTTTTTATCCATTTTTAGCCTTTCTTGGTGTTGTAAAGAACATTTTTTATTAAAGTAGCTCTTAGATCTTTGTCTAAAGATGTTCCTTTTCTATTTTTTTTCAAGCTTGCATACTTTTTCATCAAGTCTGCACGTGTAGGAGCTTTATATCTTTTGTTAGAAGTAGTTGTGTTGGTAGTGTTGCTACTTTTTGTGTTTAATTTAGGAACTTTAATACTCATGTTATTAGCCTAACATGTTTTTTGCTATGTTGATAGCATTTCTCTCCCTTGAAACTTCAATTTTTTCTTTATCAACTTGGTCCTTTTGTGCAAGTCGAGCAAGGTCGAGTGTTTGACTGTTCTGATCTTCTTGTGTTCTACGTAATAAATCAGCTTTTCTTATATCTAACTCATCTTCTTTTAAAGCAACTAAAGGATCTTTACCTGCATCAGGCATCATTTGTTGTTCTTGTTGTACTAATTGTTCTGTTAATTCCACAATTCTATTAGCAATCGCTTTTTGTGATTCTACTTGAATTGCTTGCATCTCTTCAGGAGACATTTGGATACCTTGTTGCTGTGCTTCCATCATCTTCTGTTGTGCTGCTTGTTGTATTTCTTCATTCGCCATGGCAGAAATGTGATCAGAGATATGAGCTTGTAAAGCCATCAAGACTACTAAATTACTTTTAACTAATTGAGAGCTCATAAAAACTTGGTGAGCTTTAATATGAGCCATGTGATCTTGTCCAGGAAATACTTGAGCGGGCATATTACGTAAGGCATTACCATTCTCGATACCTGGATCGAGTGGTTGTGGTTGAGGTGGTTCTGGTAAAATTTGTTCAATATTAGAAACTCGTAAAGCCACATACATTCTTCTATATGCTTCTCTTAAATTATGTAACTGAGGTGCAGATTGTGCCATTTGTAATTGTGTCTGAGCCATCGCAATACGCTGTGACATAGAGAACATACTAGGATCACTAACAGGCATGATGTCAATTCGATCATCAAAATCTGCTTGTTTAATATTAGGATTAATGTTTCCCACACTGTAAGGATAAACAGGGGGTAAATAGATTTGAAAAGTTTTTGCCAATAATGCAAATTCTTGTTTTTGTGCATTGTGTAATCTTTTGTGAATAGAACTTATAACCATCGTGCCTCGTTCCATTAAGGCAACAGTTGTTCCTACAGGAGCATTTTGATTAATCTGAGCATCACCAATTTTTGAATCAGCTACAGAAACAAATCTCTTAGCTGCATCGACACAGAAACCTAAAAGAGCGAATAATGTTTGATCGGGTCCTTTGTAAGGAAGATTGATGAGAGCACCTTGAATCGTGCCACTCGGCGCATCCACATCTCTAAACTCACCGGGTTGTAAAGGTTGATCATCATCTCTAATACGAATGCCTCTTGCTTTAAAACCAGCAGGTAAATTACTTAGGGTTCCCGCATCAAGTAACTGACGCAAAGCGAGAGTAGCTGTTTTTGATAAGCCACCTATCATATGAATAAGACCAAAACCATAGAACCCTAATCCAGGAAGGAATTTGTAATGAACAAAATAAGCTTTCTTTTTTCTTAATGGATCTCCTTTTTCATAATTTCTGTAGATAGATAATATTTTATTGCTACCTTCATCAATAGTTACAATGTAAGGAAGTTTTTGACCTTGTTCATCTTCATATCCTGGTAAGTCTAAGTAACAATGACACTCATACAAAGTATACATATCAGATGTATATCCACTTGATTTTGTACCTTCGATAGAATCATATTTGTCTTGGACTTGGTTATCATTATTGTATGGTTGTATTTCAACATCCCTATACAAACCAAATATTTGTTTTTTCTTTAACTCAATCTCATTCATCTTGATGATGTGTGTTACTCTTTCTGCATCATCTAAATAACTAGCACCATAAGTAACAACTAAATCTTCTGCGGGTACAAATTGAGAACGAGCTCTTTCTTCTGTGGAATCATAAAAAACTTTTCTAAAAGCAGAACCTGCCAAAGGTAAATAAAATAACATCTGGTCAGTTTCTGTTTCATAATCTTTCATCACATAAGTAATTTGATAATTCATATAATCTTGAACACGTTGTGCTTGTTCTTCTAACTGTTCATTAGAGGCACCAATGATTGCTGTCTTAACAGGACCATTAGCAGGTAATAATTCTTTGTAAGCTTGAGATTGAAACTGTACGGCTGCTTCGGAGAGTACAGGATGTGTTACAGAAGAGGCCCCTCTAAATGGTCTTGTACGCTCTTCATATTTAAATCCTAAAAGATCTAAACCTTTTGTATATTGTGTTTCCCAATCTTCTCTGGAAGTTTTGTCATCTTCAATAGAGGACATTAGATCAATAGAGATATTATCTAAATCTTCATCAGTTAAATATTCTGCTAAGTTAGAATTAAAATCTTCTTCGCCTAGTGGCTCTTCTGTCATGGGTTGCATATTACCCATATCATCTTCTACAAACTCTGTAATAACTTCTTCGGATCCTGGTTGAATAATCTCTAGTGGATCACCTTCAATTTCAATTTTATCTTCGTTATAATTTATATCGGTTGTTACTCTTTTATCGACTGCCATCATACATCCTTGTGTTTGGTCTTTTGTTTGGTTTCATTAGTTCAAATCCTCTTGGTCTAACTATTCTAACGGGCTTTTTCTTTTTTACGATCTTTTTTTTCATAGTGAGTCAATTCCAAATTTTTGTTTTATACGCATTTGCCCTAATTCTTCAGGAGTAAAGTACTCAGCTGCTTCTGCCTCACTAGGAAAAGCTAATTCTAAGGGAACACCTAACATAGCTCCTGTTCCTGATCTTAGTAACTCAGAAGCTCCTCCTGATTTAATAATACCTAAAAAACTAGCTAAAAATGGTTTCATGTATTTTGGTCTTACTTTTTTGTAAATGTTTTCAGCTACCGCTTCTGCATTAACAGAAGAAAAACTTCCTCTCATTTTTTCCATTACTTCTTTAACCATTTCAGGTTTAATTTCTTGATTAAAGTATTTAGAAAGAGCAAATAAAAATCTTGTTTTGATAGCACTTTTCATTTGTGTTTTTGTATAAGGTTTTCCTGTATCAGGATTTACTTGAAATTGTTTTTCTATATCTTGTGGATAATTATCAATTAATTCTTCAATAGCAGAATCAATTGCTTTGGTATCTGACTTAGTTATATAACCCGCTTGTTCTAAAGCTTCTGTTGTAAAACCTCTCATACCAGAAGTGGTGGATGATTTAACCTTCATTCCTTTTTCATAAGTGCCACCTACATATTCTTCTGGGTTAATATTTTTTTCGGATAATATGGCTTCTAGTAGATCAGGATTTTTTGCTAATTGTTTGTACTCAGGAAACTTAATAGCATATTGTTTAGCCGCTTCTTTTTTTAAAGCTTCCATACTAGCAGGATTAGGAAAATCTTTTTTTACTTTTTCAAAATAGGATTCAAAACTTTCTCCTGGTTTTACTTCTGTAAAAACAGTTCCTGCGGGTAAATCTTTTTCAATACGAGGTCTAGATTCCTGTATCTTTTGTTCTAATTCTACTGTGGCATCTTCAGGGGGAATAATAGATCCAGGCTCTGCTATTTGTTTTCCTAAATTTTGAATTTCTTTACTACCTGTTTCCGCTAAACCTAAAAAAGTTTTTCCTGTCTTACCTGTTTTAATTCCTGTTTCTTTAATTCTACTTGTACCCACAGGTGTTTCAGATGTGGGTGATAAAGTAGATTGAGTAGAGAAAGGTAATTCTTTTTCATATGTACCTGCTTTTTCAATATCAAAAATATCTATTGTTGTAGGTTTAACTTCGGAAGGTTTAATTCCAATAACCTTGTTTAAATAATCTTGTATGTCTTTAGTAAATGGCATCAGTTATAATACTCATATGTTCTATAGTCCTTGCTGTCATCTCGATAATCATCCTCGAGATCCACAAAGTTTCCAGCACGGTAACGCATCAATGCCTGTGTCGTGCTGTCCACATAGTCATCGTGTTCGCCATACGGGAACGCTGCGCATTCTTCAATTAACTCTTGCGACCATTCTCGATCCACATAAAATACTTTACCCGACTCAAAGATCGGTGCAATTGCGTTAACTCTTGACAACTTATCATTCCCTCTACTAGGTGTAAAGTTAGATATAGGTATTCCTAGTCTATTTAATTCTTGTGTCAAAGGAGCTCCCGAGGCTTTTTGTTCAATGATAACTGTATCAGGATCCCAGTACTTATATTGATTTAAAGCAACTTTTTTCAATTCAGGAAAATCCCATCTTCCTTTTAAAGCATCGAGAAGCAAGACTCCTGTGCCTAGCATCCCTTCATGTTGAAACACACCCCATGTTGTAATAGCCGAATAGTCCGCTGTTTCTTTTTGGGAATAAGCAGTGTCATAGGATTGTATTTTATGAAGTAATGTAGGAAGAGGTTTTTTCCATTCTTTCCACCACTCTCTTTTTAAAATAGCTGTTTCTTCTGAAGTAGGATTCTGTTGATATTGAGCTTGCCATTTACTTTCACTAATCGCTGCTTTTACTTTTAATAATTCTTCTGCTTTCCAATACTCGGGCCAAACAGGATTACCACTGGGTAAGATAGCAGGAAACTCGATAACTTCCCATTTATCCCCTCGATCACTTTTTGCTTGAGCTCTGACTAACTGACCTGTCAAATCTTTCTCTGACCACCTCGTCATCACCACCACAATCGCACCACCGGGTTGTAAACGCTGACGAGGACCTGAGGTATACCATTCATACGCATTGTCCATAGCAGTTGAACTCAGGACATCTTGTTCTGTATGCGGATCATCAATAATCAATAGATCTGCACCACGACCTGTAATCGCTCCCCCTACACCCGCTGCATAATATTCTCCCCCGTGATTGGTTTCCCATCGACCCGAAGCTTTCGAGTCAGTGGCAATCTGGACATCATAAAAGACTTGTTGGAATAAAGGATCATCGACTAAGTTTTTCATCTTACGACCGAAGCGTGTAGCGAGTTCCGAGTTGTGAGAAGTTTGAATTATTTTAAGTTTAGGATTTCTACCAATCATCCATGCAGGAAACAGATAGGATGCAAATTCTGATTTTGTATGACGAGGGGGCATGTTAACAATCAATCGTTTTATTTCGCCTGTGGCTATCTTCTCAAACATCTCTGCAATTTTACGATGATGAGCACCATCGATAAACTCGGGCCAAACATGTTTGACAAAAGGAATAAATTTTTTCTCACAACTCTCTAAGAACTTTAATCTCTCTGTGATGAGTTGTTGTTCGAGTTCTTCTCGTTGAAGAGTTTCGAGATCCGTGTTGCTTGCTACTTGGTTCATTCTTGTATGTAGTTCATCACGAACTGTATCTTCTTGTTGCCATCTTCAATTTGTTTTGCAAAGTGGTCGAAGTAATCACGCATCATGTGGCAAAATTTTAATTTATGTTTTTTACTACCCTCAATCATCTCTACTAGATTCTTTGAATCAGAATAGATAACCGCATCAGGATGTAAACCAAAATAATCATCTGTGTCTTGCATCACATCAAATATAATATGAACTTCAGGAACCAGTCCTTCTCTCTCTTCTGCTAATTTCTGTCTGCGATGAAAATCTAGATCAATGATCATAGAAGTTATTTAAACTCCACCCATACCGCCTCGTTTGCTGACTCTATCTTTTAAACTATTAATGCCTCTATTATCTCTTACCATTTTTGACAATATGGTTCTGCCCTTATCATCTGTGGCTCCTGTGCCAATATAATTTTCTCTCATAATACCATCGGGTCCTTTAAATAATGTAGGTCCTTTACCGCCCCCTGAAGATTGACTAGGGGTACTTATTTGTTCCCCACCCCCTATAGTTCCTTGATCCGTGGTTCCTGCTAGGGTACCTTGATCTTTCTTCTTAAAGTATTTTAAAACACCCATCTTATCTTCTGCACCAAACTTCTTCCAGTTCTCTAGTGCATCGGGTCTAATCTTTCCTGAACGATCCACATACTTTGACCAACTCGTGGGATTACCAAATAAATCTGTTTGAAAGAATTCTCCTTTAGTCGTGTAAGCAATCTGATCGAGGTATCGAGCCAAATCACTCGCATCACCGTATTGTGATTTATACTGTGATTCAAAATATTCTTTAGGTGTACCACCTGATGATTCAATAGCTAATTCTACAGCGGGAGATAGTCTATACTCTCCTGTACCAGGAGTATAATCATAACCCATAAACTTCCTGAATCCTGAAGAAGCTTCTGCGGGTGTAATAGTTTGTAGGATACCTTGATTAGCAAGAGTCTCTAAAGCTTCTGCATTACGACCGCTTATCGCACCACGGGTTAGCAAACCGAATATAGGGTTAATGTAGCCCATACCAAGAGTCGTGGCTCCTTCTCCAGTAGGTAAAAGATCAAATGGTCCACCTGATGTAAAAGGACTTCTGCTAGTTAAGTTTTCGTAATTATAAGTTGATTTAGGATATAAGGTACCTGCTAATAGGGCTTTGTAAGCACCTGCTGGATCCGATGGATCTAACAAATAACTCATCGCTCCTGTACCACCACCGAGTGCAGGATCTTGTGTAAAGTAACCTTGTGGATTTATTTCAGCCATATACGAAAAATATACAAATGTAGAACAGTTTCAAGTGTAAATGTTTCTATGAATTAGGGCCTTAGGGTAAATATAAAAAAATAGGGCTAAGAAATGGTCCCCCCAGGTATCCAGTTCCTGCTCATCTGGTCGGGCTAGGGTACCTTAAATCATTTTAACCAGAGCCCAGAGCTTCAGCTCAAGGGTGGGGGTGCAGCTCCCCCAGACCGAGAAAATCGTTTGGGGGTCTTGTCGTAGTTTGCATGATGCTCGCTCCTGGTCACACTAAACGAGGCAGCTCTGGGAATTCGCCAGGTGTTTTTTTCCTGATGCGAAGCACCAGGGCACAAATTGCGACAGGGGAGCTGCAGCTCCCCCGACCAGATTAATTTAATTTTGGATTAGTTTTTTTATCCTGTTGAGTTGATCTTTTAGATAAGACTTAGGATAATCGTTTAATAGCTCTTGGATCTCGGCTCTAAAAGTTTCAGGGTCAAGATCATCAAAGAACGATTTTAAATCTTCCAGAGAAAAATTAATAATTGATCTTCTGGTCTCTTCTGGAATTAGATCATCATCAACCCAGTCGTAATGCTCCAGAGCTTTGAGTTGATAAAGATCTAATTCGGTTAATGAATTAATATTCGTCATCGATGTTCTCACCCATCTCGGTCATGAGCTCACGATACTCGGAGCTATCACCAAAGATCTCTGGGCGATATTGTGAACGCAAAGTATCTTCGCACTTATCACAACACCAACCACAAGAGATACCCATGGAGTCGGTTAATTCATACCTTGGATAATCCTCAGGGGATTTACAAGGCTTCTCATCATTGAAAGCCATACGGCATTCATCAGGTTGTCTAAAATCAAACATGACTAATGCTTCAAAGTATTCTTAACAGGATTAAGAACATCCTGAGGTTGCAACTTGTCGAATTGTTTTTTAGTCTGGACTACTACGACATCACCTACCAGAGGCTCTCCCGCAATAACAGATGCTAAAATATTCATCGGCAATTTAAGAGCTAGTCCATCTTCATTGACTGCGAGCTCTCCTGAAATTTGTTTAGGATGTCTAACAAAGGCGACATATCCACCAACAAGTTTACGAATATCCTCAAAGCTAGTCTCAGGAGCTAGGCTCTCGAAACTGCCATTGGATTTTATTAACGTATAATGTTTCATAATTAATTTCTCCTTATCCTAAATTTATATTTTTTTATTTAGAAAGTCTAGTAGCCCGAAGGCTACCAGTAATCTAGGTCAATAATTATTATCATAACCTATCCCCTTTCTTGAAATCTAGGAGAACTTAAGAGCATTCGTGGGATTTGAACTTATTACCCACAACTTTCGGTAGAACAGATGGTTTCTCATCTACTTGAACCTACTCCTCAAGACCTCAGACATTTGTCCATACTTCTTGAGCCCTGTACCTTACGACTCTGTTTTAAAATCGTTATTCAGTCAGAATGCCTCAAAGTAGCTTGCAATCTATTTTGTTTTAAGTTCTCCTATATTTCTAATTACTATATCGAGCCAATCTCGAAAAATTCAACTTTTTTTTTCAAAAAAATTAAAAATAGTTTCATATAAAGTTTATGGGTAGTTTGGTTTTTTTTTCAACCAACTTAATTAATTTTTTTTGGAGATAGCCAGGGGGGAGGCTCTGGCCGATTTAATCGACCAGAGCAGAGATATTAATTATAAAGTTTTATTGTAAAAACGAGCTCCCTCAAGAGCCTCGTCAAAAGATAATTTACTATTTAACATTCTATCGACCAGATGCCTAAGTGCTCCCATGTCGGTTGAATAATCATTAACATTAGCTTCTGGGCTCTTGTCAAAAGTGGTTATTAATTTAACTAAAAGTTTCCAGTAGTTAGCTTCATAATCATAATTATTTTTCATGATAATACTTCCAAACATCTTTGGCCCGGAGAGCCTTTGGTGCATAAGCTTTAACCATTCGACCAATCCACTTGGAGCGAGAGGAATAACCAGCATTACATTTGTATCCCATAAATCTTTCAAACCTCGCCCAGTCGTAAGTATCTTTTCTCGATTTAGCTAGATGCTCGTATAAGTTTAATCTGAAATAAAGTTCTCTAACTGTTTCAGAATGAATTACGGGTACCTCGAGAACAGTGAGCAACAAACCAAGATTAAAATCATTATTGTTGCGTGCTTCAAGAAACCTGCGACCCACCTTATCTGTGACGGCTCGCCAATCAGTATTTAAAGTCATGTTAATATTCTCCTATATTCTTAGAATAATGTACCAAATAAAATGAGCAGTACAACCTTAATTATACTGCTCCGTGTTTCTCGCCTCTCGGCTCTTTCTTTGGTTGTCACTTAAGCTACTTTAAGATTTTCATCAATAATTAGTTTAAGTTTCTCCGATACGACCTTTGGCTCCAGTGGTTCAATATTCTCGTTAATGATCTCTCTCCAACTAGATGAGTGATTTACATCTCCAAAGTCTATGCGTTCTTGCACTAGAAAATTAACCCCAGTTTTTGACCAAGTGCCAAAAAAATTTATTCTATATAGGTATTCAATATCGCCATGCATTCCAGTTGTAAATTCATATATTGGTTCCGCATCTCGGTAAGTGGTTGGCTCGTGCTTCTGGTCTAATAGTTTAGTCATAAATTCATTTATGTTTTTTGAATTACATAAACAAGAAGCTAGGTTGTAGCCAGTTTCTTTTAAGTAGCCGTCATAATGACGATAGAGCCAAATTTTAGTCATCTTGTTGGTTATATAAATATTCGTTCTTGTACTCATGTTAATATTCTCCGTTTCTATTGTGGGAGATTATAGGAACTTTAAATAATTATCAAGTTTCAAAAAATCTTTTTTTACTGGCTCTAGTTCCAAGATACAAGGAACACGATCAAAGCCAAGAGAGATCAGTTCCTTGCCTCTGTTCCCCTCAAAGAGTTTAAAGCATCTTGCTTCTAGGCTCTCGACTATATAAAAATTTATAGGACATTTGGTAAAATGATTATAATTCCAAGATATTTGTAAGGGTGAGATAATAACTTTTTTCATCTTGCTACATTTAAATTCAAGCCAAAAACATTTTCCATTGTCATAGAAGCCGTAGATATCAGGTACTCCCCTTTTTAAATAAAGTTCCATTGGGGTAGTTTCAGCAGTAAGATTTTTGATTATTTTAGCTTTGAATTTATTTTCAGGTTTCACTAGGGCTATAATAACCCTAGTGAAAAAAAATCAAGTTTTAATTTGGGCTAGGTATTTTAGCCTGAGGTAATGCGTTGAAATCGTCAATCAAGATATCCAACCAACCTTTGACATCTTCGATAATTTCAATATTAGCCCTGATTATATTAGCATCATCAACTGGAATACTAAAATGGACTGGGCTATTGTTATGGTCAGGAAGAGCCTCTAGCATAACCTGATTAAAAGTCCTATTAAATTTAAGCCTGATAGCTTTTTTATTTAAATAGCATAAATCAGATTTAGGTAGATAAGTTATATTAACTGTTTTATTTTCCATGACACATATCCAAACATTCTTGCAAGGTATATTTATTCTCAGGGAAATGACGATCTCTTTCCAAAGGCATATTAAAAGGTTTAACTCTAAGTTTTTCTAATTCCCAAAAGGAAAAACTCCCCATTTCAGGAAAGCCAAGATCAGCTACTCCAAAAGCAAGTTGAAGTTCAGGATCATATTCAGATAAAAACCAAGTACCAGTTCCATAAGGATTAAAAATCTTAGCAACGACTTTCATATCCTCTATTTCTCCATTGTTAGCCTCTTGTAAATGATGATTAGCAATTAGCTTTTCTTTTTGTGCTTTAGTTAATAACTTCATGTTTAACTTCTCCATTTCTAAGTAAATTTATATCCTAATTATCTAGGATAAACAACTTTTCTTTTAGCTTGGATATTTTATTAAAGAATACCACCAAATTCTCCACAAGGTATTTCCTCTTGGTGTTAAATTCATAATTGGTATTACTAATTTTAAACCTGATTGGCTCGTCAAAATTATTAACTCTTTTATTGGTGATAGACATAATCAGCATTAGTAGTTTTTTTAATGCATTATATTTATCTTTGTTTTTACAATTAATCTTTAAATACTCTATTCGCTCTTCAAAAGAATAGTTTTTAGTCCTACAAAAAATTATTCTCTTTCTCAGGGTATCGTAGTTATCAGCCAGTATCTCGTCTGTTTCAGTCCAGTCAAAAGGAACAGTCCGTTCTCTTTTGGGTAATTCTTTTTCTCGCTCTTCATTATAACCACTAAGATTAACTAACTGCTCTTTTTTTCTATCCTGATCGCAAAGTAAAGGCTCTTCGTCAGGTCTTTCTTCAGGCTCTTCTTCCTCTTCCCAGTCATCATCATCTTCTTCTTCCTCATCTTCTTCATAAGGATTACTGTCATCATCTTCATCAGGTAATTCTAAAGGTTTGTTTAATTCTTCCTGTTCCTTTTCAAATTCCTGTTCATACTCTTCATCTAGTTCTTCCTCAGGCTCTTCTTGAACTGGTGTTTGCGTAGGCTTTGATAGTTTATCCACTAAAAGATTAACTGCGTCTGTTAATGTAGAAATTTCTTTTTCCAAGTATGCAACTCTTTTTGAACTCTCAATTTGAATTTGTATCGTTTGGATTTTCTTATGTAAATCTCTAGCCAATACCATTTATTTCTCCCCTAAATCTCTTGCTACACTATCAATACAGTCATAACAAAAAACATTGTCCTCAAAAGTTATATTATGTTTTTTTTCGTATTGTTTTATTTTTCTATAATCGAAGTCAAAGTCGTCTAAATGATAATAGTTAGCCTCATCAGGTCTTTCATTAGAGCAACCACCAAGATCAAAATAATCTCCACACTTGGTACACTCCCTATAAGAAAATGGCTCGTCTGTTAATTCTTCCTGAGTTTTTTCAGAGAAACTTTTAAAAAAATCTCTAGTTATCATTTATTCCTCGCTTTCTTTTTCCATATTTCACAAATTTGTTGTCCTGTGCTATCATCTATATAATAGACAATTCCATTTATAGTAATGTAAACACAATTTTCTGATTTAACTTCAATTTTCATTTCTCATAACCCTGTTGTATTCTGTTAATTCAACTTTTTGGTCAAAGTAGGTAGGAATAGTATGAAAATGTCCGTTCTCATCTTCTTTAATAATTAATTCTCCCACTACATATTTTGTTTTAGATTGTATTAACCATGAGGGCATGGATTCTCTTATTGGTAGTCTTTTGATTGTTTTCATGTTTTTTCTCCCAGTATTTTTATATCACAATTTAGTCGTCTTTAAAAATATTAATTCCTATCATTATAAGAATTATTAGGATTATAGTTATACTAAAATATAGTGTCATTCTTCATATATCCAATCTAATTCTAATTCTGAGTGGATACAATCTCGGTCTATCTCTTCCCATGTAAAATCACTCATTGGGCTTTCCAATAAATCTCTAGCTTCTTCTTCACTATCAGCCTGTATCTCAGCATCATACCTAATATTAGTCATTTCCAGTTTTTTAAATTTAAATGTCTTTGTCATCAGTCCACCCCCACTCATCAATCTCGTCTAACGAATTTCTAAAAGGATAATTATTAATAAAAAATTTAAGATCATTAATATCTTTCCCTGAGTGTGCCTCATAATTAAAAACTGCTCCATTTAATTTTTTGATAGCATCACTGATAGTGATCATATGATCAATTATTTCTAATTCATATTTTTTGATTAGCCTTATCTTATCTAGTCTTATGCTTGTCATGATCGCTCCCATAGTTTTTTTCTTCAGATATTATCTCTTGTAATATGTCATCTAAGTCATATTCAATTTCTTCTGCACATCTATCACTAATTTGACAATTTAAATTTTTGTCATATGTTTTTCCGTCTTTAGTTTCAAAATGTCCAATTACTGTAAATCCAGTCCATTGTTTAGTAGTCATAGTTTCCCCCTTTAGAAAACATAATGTTTAACATCTACTTTAGTCCACTTCCTCTCACCTTGTAATTTATATTTTAATTTATTTGGATATTTTCCCCAGTTCTTAAAAAAATCATCACAAGTTTTTCTGACAAAGTAGTCTGAGTGGTGGTATTCATCAAAATCATGTTCAGAGATTAATGTATGAATATCATCATTAGCTTCCAAATATATTTTGTAAATACCCTCACTCTTTTCCAACTCAGTAGGAATATACATTAAGATATAATTTCCCCTGTCTGAGCATTACGATCAATTCCTAGATATTCTTTTTCATAAATCACATCTAAGTTTTGTCGCTCTAGTTCTCTCCAAACTTCACCTTTGATGTTGTCGGAAAGTTCACTAACAATATAAGAAAGTTTTTGTAAATCTTTCTTCTCTACTGTTTTTTCGTGGTAGTCATCTAATTCGCCAGTCAGTTCTAATAGTCCTGATATAAAGTCGAAAAAGATTTTTCTATGAGTATCACTTAACTCACATTTTTTTACTAAATGATCGTATGAGTACATTTTATTTCTCCATTTATTATATCTGGGATATTATGGGAATTCTTCTCCATAGACAAGACTTTTATAACAAGGACTTATGGTGTCAGGTCTAGGAAATTCTAGTGTTGTTTCCAATAATTCCTTATGTTGCTTTTTTTCATAAGCAAGATCAAAATTTATAATAAAAGACTCAATATCTTCATCATGCCAAAATGTATAAAGTTTGTCCTTTAATGGATGCCAAAACAATGTCTTGTCTGTATGAACAGATATTACATCTCCCCTATGAAGAATATATGGATATAAAACATTTATTTTATAATCTTCAGGCTTTACTCCGAGAAATTTCTCTACCATAGCTAAAGCAACTGGACAACAACCAGTGGAACTTTCTCCATACTCTAAATGAACATCTCTAATATCTAAATTAAACATTATTCATCCACCTCTTCATATCCAACTATTTCAATTTCAGGACTACCACTCATAAAATTGTATTCCCAACTATCATCAAAATTATTGTAATGAGTTTCTTGAAAATCCTCATAGGCTTGTTCTTTAATATCACCTGAAAGAGCATCTTCATCTACTTCGATAACTTTGACATATTCTTCAATAGCATTCATTCGTACTCTAATTTTTTTCTTCTTAGTCATTTTTTTCTCCCTTTATTTTTTTAGCTTCAATAATGAAGTAAACATCATCTTTATTTGGTTTATCTATCGTATGACAAATAAACTCATACTCAGGATATTTTTCTCCCAAGTACATGGCATAATAATTATAAAAAGTTTCATCATCATCACCAAAGTCAGTAATAAAGGTATCAAAGTCCTCTTCATCTTTTATTTCAGATAAAATGCTCTTATCCCAATCTTCTTCATCCTTGACATAATGTTCAGCGAAACTTCTCTCATCTTCGTCTGCATAATTAAAGTCGTAAATACTATCCCATTCACCAAAAACATTTAGTTCAGTATCAATAGGATGAGTTTCTTTGTAGGTTTTTAGTTCCATTATATTTTCCTTCCTCGCATAGCCCATTTAGGAGTATTTAAATTTTCAAACCAATCTTTAACAGTAGGTATAAAACCTAAATCTTCCATAATGTGTTGCTCTGCTATTAATCGAACAGGAATTTCTTTTCCTGTCGAAATTGTAATTGTCTTACCAAACTTTTCTTCACACCAATAACAACCTAAGGAGTGGTGTTTTAATGCTCGGTGATTTTGAAAAGCATAGTGAGATTTAGTATCATCAAACCAATCATGGATAGCTTGATAATCTTCAGGAGTTCCCCCAAACTTTTTAGAGGAACTCAAAGAGTGATGATAAGGATGAGCCATTAATATTCTTCGTTCCCACTTTCACTGTCACTAAAGTATCTAGTGTATTCATGAGAAATTAATTTTTTGTCATCCATACAATTAAATTCAAATTTACCTGATTGTCCGTCATTAATTTCCCAACCACCATGATTAGCTTCCAGTAAATCGTAAACACAATCTTCCAAGTAAACTATAACTTTGTCTATTTGACTGATTGTATTCTCTATTTTTTGTTTAAGTTCATCTGTCATCTTTTCTGAAAAAAGAAATTTTTTATCTGCGTATGCACCCAAATAAACAAAATGATTGTTGTCAGATAAATTAAAAGTGTAATCGTCTATACAACCACTATCACCACTACCTGAATAATCTACTTCGACAGAAGTAATATCTTCTTCTAGGTAAAATTTTAACTCATCTAACCTTTGAAAAATTCTTTGCTTATTGACTTCTGCTCTAACAGATGCTTCTTCTTTTCTTTTTTTCCACTCAGCTTCCCAATCAGTATGGACAATCTGATTGATGACTTCTTCTTTATTAGTTTGTGTAGTTTCCGACATAATAATACTCCTATATTAATTAGTTAGGAGATTATGGGATATAAATTAAATTGTCAAATAAAAAAAGCCCACCTAGTAAAAGTGGGCTTTATGTCAAAGTTAGGAATTAAGCAAGTAATATCAAATTACATTAACTTTTCAATAAGTCTTGCTATCTTTTTTAATAACCATTCTAAAATCATATTTGTTTTGCCTCTTCTATTCTAAATTCTTCTATTTTAATAGATGTTGGAAATATCTTATCCTCTCCCTCATCAACTAATCTGTTTCCATTTTGTTCAACCTGTATGATTGCACCAATTTCAGTATTATCTTCCACAGTATAAACTTTGGTATATGCTTCATAAACATAGACCTTGTATTTTTTCTTAGCCGACATCTATAAAGTTCTCCAAAAAATTTTTTATTCTTTCTTTAATATCTTCATATTCCTCAAACGCAGGGGACATCTCATCTATTTCAATTCTGTCCTGAGAAACTTCTTGAATTAACTCTTGTAGCTTTTCATCTAAAAGTATTTCTAAATGGTCATTAAAAAATTTACTCATCTTTAACCTCTTCTACACTTTCAACAAAATACCACTCTTTTTTAACTTCATTATCTTCACCTGATATTATTCCCATACCATTTTCAGCTTTATGTTCAGCTTCATCACGATCATTAGCTTCAATAATAAGATCATACCAAGTTTTGACATATACTCGTGTTTTGTAGTGTTTCATTTGATCTCCTATTAAAAAGTGCTAAACCCTACCCAGTGTAAAGAAATGATTAACAAGGAAGGAACTGAGCAAGGTTTAGCGACTTGCAGTTTAAGTTTGCTTTTTTTAAAGTGGTTGTGAAAAACTTAGAGGCAACCTCTGAAACCAATCCACCCATGAAGTAAAAAGACATCACAAATATTTGAACAATTTTGCTAGTAGTTAAAAGCGAGGAGAAATTAACATAAGATGTATTGCTCAAATTCAAAGATCGACCAGAGCTCAAGGGAGTTCCAACCTGTGCCGACCACATTGGAAATGTGTTTTGAGAACTTGTGATTGTGTCTTTTCTCCTTTCTGACTTCATGAATATTTTTGTATTATAACTTTATGGGATTGTCAAACTAATTTTTCAAAAAAAATTAATTTTCTATTTCTTTAAATTCTGCGTCTTGAATTAATTGATTTTCTTGTCTGTATTTTTCTAATTTTTCTCTGAGTTCTTTTCTCGACATATTGTCCAGTGAAGCAGTCACTACTTCTTTTCGATCTACATAAAATCCACCCAGTAGTCCTCTTCTATACTCGGCATTAATCGCAGCACTGTACTGGTCTTTCTCAATAGCCAAATCTCTTAGCCTAGCTAATTCTCTTGCATGTTTCATAAATTCTATTTTAGCTGATTGGGCATAGTCTTTGGTTAGGGTATCAATATATTCTACTACCCTAGGAAACATCTTAGGATTTTGTAAATTACAAGCTATCTGAGTTGCACTATGTTCTGAGTACCCTGCCAGTTTAGCACACTCAGTGGGAGTGGCTCTCCCATTTTCTTTTACAAGGATTTGTGCAAAGGCTCGTTGCCTTCTGGTCAAACCATCTTCTTCTACTACATCACCTAATCGTTTAGACATTCACATTCCTCTATTTCTTGTGTACATAAGGGGCAATATTCAAGTAGTTCGTCAATAAAATCAAGCATTTTTATTTCTCCTGAAGTAATGAAGTAAGGCTAACGTATTGGCTAGGTAATGGCTAAAACCATTGAAATATATATATAATATATACATCATTACTCCATTACGTGAAAAAAATGAAATGAAAAAATTTTTTATATAATAATAGTTATAAAAATAACTATATATTGTTTTTCTTTTTGAATTCTGCAATGCTTTTCTCCAGTTTCTTTGCTTCATCATCAATTCCTCTTGATTTATAATACTCTAATTGTTCCATAGCATCCTTAAGTTTTTTCATGTTTTCTGAAGATTCTACCAAAATATCTTCAAAAGACCCTTGTTCCAAGGTGCTAGGATCATAATCCTCTCTTTTCGCTAATTCTTTATTGATCGCATCCAATCGAGCATGAGCCAAATGCATTCTTCTGGTATTGATATCTAACTTACTGTTCCATTTTTTGGAAATTAGATCTCTTATAGTTAAATCCTGTGGCATTTCCTTAACATTAGCTAAAGCTGTTTTCCAACGCTGTGGACTAGCCCAAGAGGTAGGCGAATTAAAAGCATTAAAATACTCCCTTCTTTGTTTATTAAGTTCAGCCGTAGATAATTTAGAAACCTCATTAGCTAAATCGACATCCGTAATAGGTTTACCATCCACATTATAAGAAACAGTATAAGGTTTCTTCACTTCCACCTCTAATTCTTCTTCTATCTCCACAGGCTTGGGTTTTTCTTGGGTTGTTTCTTCAACAACTTTCTCAATTTCATTCCACATGTTTTGTTCTCTGGCAACTCTTTCCATTTCACTTAAAGTCCCATAAGGTAAATTTGTTCTAGGCTCTATAGTTTTTGTTTCTTTGTCAAAATCAAAACCCTCTTTTTTTGATTTCTGTCTCAAGCTGTCCATCCAGTCTAAAAAATCAACTAAACTGCTAAACTTACCATCATCATCATCAGGTGGCTCTTGATTCGAGTTCCCTGATTCTTGCTTCTCGACCACCTTTTTCTTATCCTTATCCTTGTTCCCCATAGCCATAATCGTTGTTTGGCTACCTATTTCTGCGTTCGCGACACTCGGAACATCCAACAATAATCGTAAATAAGGGGGAAGTGGTAAAAATCGTTTAGAATCAGCCATTATGATCTCTCGTATAAAGGTTTATCCACTAGCCCACCCATAGCCTTTTTTTCGGTTTTAAGAGGCACTGAGGGGGTTTCTAGCTTTTTTGTGAGTTCTTCCTTAGCATCTGCCTGTCTTTCTTCAAAGATTCTATATAAAGTTTCTAAATCTACCTTATCGCCGTCACGAGTTCTTACCTTTTTGAAAAAATCATCAAAATCATATCCTATAGATTTATAATATTTGATAAGAGGTTTTTGGTATTTTTTATCAGCTTCTAATATTTCAACGGCACCCGTAAAAAAATGATCATCAGCAGGTAAAACTCTTTTTCCTTTAATCTCACTTAAATTATAAATACCTGAATGGATTAATTCATGTCGTATGACATCCTCTCTGGGCAAATTACCAAAATATTCATCTAATAATTTTATTTCTTTTTTAGAAAAATCATCGCCATATTGATATTCTTTAGGTCTTTCATACATAGTATCAGGCTCAACATAAACGGCTTTTAAAAGATTGCGTCTTTGCATTTCTTTTTCTACAGGATCGGTAGGAGTGTCCTCAGGATTATAAACACCGGGGGGATAATATAATCCTTCCTTAGTTAATTTTTGAAAAGGTTGAGAAGTGTCGGTAATTTGTTGAATTATTATTTTAGGATCATAACCTAATTGGGCGAGAGGATTATTGCGTAAAGCTGTATCTAATCCTGGGTACATGATGCCGAGCTTTTCTACGGCACGAAAGCTTGGGTGAGGTGTTTTATCCTCAGCCATTTTACTTTCCTTTGAAGGCTTTACCGTACCCTCTTGAAGCTAATCTTCCTGCCACTCTTGGTTTATTGCTTCGTGATGCAGGTTTATTTCTTTTTGTAGCCATGCCACCACTCTTCATTTTCATAACGGCACCACCATTTTTGCCTTTATCAGGTTTCTCTTGTTTATCCATTTGATTAAGGATTGATTTAAATTTGTTAAAATCTTCCTGAGTATCTATGTCCTTCCAACTTTTTATTTCATAATTGGTTTCAGCATCAAGAGCATTTACTGCATTGTTAATATCTTCTTGACTATATTTTAAACCACCACCGAAAGTTAAAGTCTTATCTAAGAACAAACCAATCTTTTCTATCAAACCTGATTTTTTTTCGTCAGCCATTATTTTTTACCCTTCTTTTTAGATTTTTTCATCATCTTGAAATCAGCACCGGTGATCTTGCCATCTTTGTTTTTATCCAATTTCTTTTGATTGCCCACCAGGCCACCTAATTTCATACAAATACCAAAGTCATTACGCATGACTTATTAGTACCACTAATGCAAGGTTTTTTCTATAATTTTTTTCTTGACACAAGGACAGGGAAGCACCACGAAAGTTTCCCCAAATTCGACAATAGAATAGCCCTCTCCTAAACAGAGAGAGCAATCCTTAACTATCTTGTTGCGTTTTCGTGAGGGAGATATTTTTTTCCTGTTTTCAGCCATGCACTTTTACCTAATGCAATACACTGTTTTAAAATAGTCTTAACAGGGAGTCCTGTGGTTTGTCTTATTTCTGCCACGATTGCATAATCTTCTAAATCAGCCGCTAGGGATTTATACTTGTTAATATCAGTCATCATATGTCCTTTCTTTCAAAATTAATGATATTGGATTTGTTGCAGAATACACTGGTGTAGTAACCTTCGTAAGACAACTGTTCGGAGATTGCTTTTCCAAGATCCAAGCATTCATCCAAACTAGTATAAGGTGTCTTATCCACAAACTGTTTACACAAATCTTTATGTGGCAAAACAGTACTGGCTACACAAATCGTTAATACCATTACATAATACATTCATTACTTACCTGCTTCTCCCCAGGTCTTGCCTCTTCTCTCATTAACCACACTGGGAACTTTTAATTTATCAACACAGTTTTCCATAATTTCCTTGACTTTATCAACTTCTTGGGAGTTTTCAAGACTAATATCTAATTCGTCATGAATAGCAATTTCAGGAATAAAACCTTCTTTGTATAAATCTAGCATAGCTTTCTTTGTTTGATCGGCTGCACTGCCCTGAATTAATCTGTTTAAAGCTTTAAAAGTATAGGCTCTACGAATATCATTTCCATATTCTATTTCTGCTTCTTCACGAGGAAGTGGTTTAGAGATACCCCATCGATTGGGTTCCCATAAAGGGAAGCGACATTTTCGACCAAGTAAAGTTCTAATGTGACCATGTTTACTAGCCGTACGAGAAGCAATTTCTTGCAACTCTTTTACAAAGGGAACTGTTTGATGATACTTATTTAAGATAACTTCAGCATCACTTACTTCTAATCCTAGTTCAGTGGCCATCTTTCCTTTACCCATACCATACATAATTCCTAAGTTAATACTCTTTGCTTCATTACGACTAATGTTTGCCATGTCAGCCACCATCTGGTGAAAGTCTACATCTGCACCTTGATTATATTGTTCTTCAATTTTATCACTGCCTGTGAGTCCACCTTTAGAACTCAAAGCATAGTGAACCAAGATGCGTGGTTCTTGTTGCGAGTAATCAAACACATGCCACTTCTTTCCTTCTTCAGGAATAAAAATATTTTTAATCATGTCCGCAATCACTTTGTTGCGTGCAGGCATTTGTTGAAGATTCGGATTCTGATAACTCATTCGACCCGATACAGTGCCACCACTTTCACTTCGTAGCTGATTGATCTCAGCATGAATTTTTCCTTTATAAGTATGTTTCTTTATAGTTTCGAGAAACGTGGTACGTGCTTTATTAATCTCTCGACATTTTACCACTAACTGAGGAAGCTCGTGAACATGAGTCGATAAAAAATTTTTCGCAAAACTCGGTGCCTCACTTTTCGGAGTTCGATCATAAGGAATACCTAACGCATCAAAAGCTTTCGCTACCGAAGCGGCCGCCCATATTTCGACATCGACACCTGAGAGTGATTTAATTTGTTTCAGGATATTTTTTTCTTCGGCTAAAAGTTTTTTCTCCAGTTGTTCTAGATTCTTTTCATCGATGCAGACACCTTTTTTCTTCATCGCATAAGTCAAAGGAATGAGATCTGTTTCCAGTTCTAAGATATGACCACACTCTTCTTTTTCTATTTCGTGTTTAAGTCGATGGTAGAGTTTAAGCGTGAGCAGGGTATCTTGTTCTGCATACCCGCCGACATACATCGGTGGCAATTTGTACATTTCGGCTTTGGCGTCAACCCCAAACTCCGCAGCAGCTTCCTGTAAAGCCGTCTCATTTTTCGTTTCACCACAGTAATCATAACCCAGTGAATTTAGATTATACCATCTACGATTTTCGTCAATGAGGGGAGCCATAATCATTGTATCATGAACACGACCATTCAGGGTAAAACCCTCCGCCTCTAACCACCCTATGTCGTAGGAGGAGTTGTGGAAGAGTTTAGGGGTATCAGAGGCGAAGATTTTTTGTAAAGGTCCACGTATAATTTCTAAATCAAAATTACCACCGCCTTCATGACGGATAGGGAAATATCCCTTCCAACCATCTACAGCGATTGCAATTCCAGCAACATAACCATCATTTCGACAGTAGCCTGGACCGAGGCTTTTAATATTTGGATCACAAGTTTCCACATCGATACAGATCATTTCTGCATTAGCAAGATTAGGTACTTCTTGTGGTGGCACCCACTCAGGGGGTGTTTGAAATGGTTTCGGTTTATCCTCGGACATTGTTTACCTTATTGTTTTTAAAGAACTCTTTATTTAAAACACGAGTGATAACTTGTTCCTCTCTTTTTAATTCTTCTTGTCTTTTACCATCACGATAACCTTGGTTATAGATTAAAGTAAAATAAACTTTTAAATTTTTATATTGTTCTTTTCGAATCATTGAGAATAATTCGTCTTTTGTGTAGTCTTGGATAGTTCTAGGTTTCTTCGGCATCGTCTTTCTCCTTTTTAAAATGTTGTTGAATAGCTAAACTAATATCTTCATGTAAGACAAGTAGTTGGCCAATAGGTAATTCCACAGGGGAATGTTTGTTTTCATAAAAATCATAAACTTCTTGGTCTGTTAGGGACACATAAAGTTTACCATCTTGATAAACAATTCTCATTGAAAGATCTCCGTAAATTCTTTGGAGCTATTACTACGAATTATATGTAAAGATTTTTTGGCACGTGTTGCACCAACATAAAAAACTCTTCTCTCACTATCACGATTAGTCATAAAGTTATTATCGGCCTTACGAGAAAGATCGGTTAATAACATCACATGATCTGCTTCTCCCCCTTTGGCTCCATGAATCGTAGATAGTTTTATTCTGGGTTCCTCTTTTAATTCATTTTTATTGCGAGATAAAATAGCACGTAAATAAATTGTACGAGTGTTGGGAACCTTATCAAGAGCATATTCCCATGGCATATTCGGTTTAGCTAATAGTCCATACTTATCTCTTAATTCTTCATAAGTAAATGTTTGCCCAGGCATGACCTGAACATTCATTCCTTTAAAACCTCTTTTTACATTAACACCAACGGACATGTAATAATAAATAGATTTGACTTCCTCTAAGTTTAATTCTTGTCTAGTTTGTAATTTGTACCAAGCAAAAACGGCTGTATATAATTTAGAAGCAATGGAAGGTTGATTACCTCTAGAATAGAAATGTCCATACTGTCTTAGATCATGTTCTATCTGGTCTAATAAATAATTTGTTCTTGCTAAGATTAACCATTGTCCATGATTAAAACTATCGGTAGATAATCGATAAGCATAACTATTAGTAAAGCCACGATAATTTCTCGGTTTCCATAATTTAGGCTGACGATGATTAATGCGTGATATTAAACGATCTGCTATATAATGTGTTGTTTTAGGAATACGATACGACTGTTCTAGTATTTCTTTTTCCCAATCTTTAGCATCAATTAATCGAGAAGGGTCTGCTCCTGCCCAATCAAAAATAGCTTGGTCATCATCACCTGCTAGATAGATCCTTGATGCGTGTTTCATAATTTTATCAATCACTTTCCATTGTAACCATGACATGTCTTGAGCTTCATCCACAATGAGTACTTCTAATTTAGGAGCCGTTCCTTCATTCACAAAGTCCACTAAAAGATCTGTATAATCTTTTACATACATGGTTTCTTTATATTTAATCAATGACTTGATGATGTATTCTGTTTTGGGAAAGCCTCCATCTAGCTGACCAAAGCGATTGTATTCTTGTTCTAATGTGGTTCCCCTAGCCCTTGAGAGATCGTAAATATGGAGATGTTCGTTATTATGTATAGAAACGCCGATCTCATCAGCCGATGTGACCGAGACTAGGGGAACTTTTATTAATTCCGACAATTCAGAATAATGAGCTGATTTCATTATTTCATCTTGAGAATAATTCATACTTTTAAAAACAAAGGAATGAATTGTACGAAACCAAGGTAAATCTTTTTTAGTAATTTTAAATTTTGTACAAGCACGATGGATAGCTTCTTGTGCCGCTTTACGAGTAAAAGCTAAATATGCAATACGATCAGGGGGAACACCTTTGGCTAGTTCTTCTTCTACAATTTTTAAAAGGCGTGTTGTTTTGCCTGTGCCGGGGGGACCGAAGATTATTTTTCTAGACATAAACCATTATCCAATACAACTTTTTCTTCTGTTTCAATCCAGACACGAGCTCCACAAGGAAGAGGTTTGTCAGGGCTATAGATTACTTTCGAGGGTCCTTCAATAATAACTTCGTGAGCATAGTTATTTGACTTAGATGTCTTAACTGTAATAACGGGTTCTTTCGTACCATTCTTTTTATTTGATTTAATCTTGTGTTGATTAATGTGAATTCTTTTTTTCATACTATTCTACAATCTCCTTCGGGATCGACATAAATGAATTTTACACCCAACTCCTTCTGCCTGTCATTCTTTATTCGATAAATAATTCTTCCTCTCATCTTTTTTGTCTTGACATCATCGCTATACCTGTTTACGGACTTCACATCAAACAAATGGACTTCTTTATCTTTCAATGCAACCAAATCAACTGGGCCTACTTTGTAGATATTGTCAAAAACTATATAACCATTCTCTGCGAGCCAGAGGGTTGCCATTTGATGACTAATTACCCCTTTTAGATGTGTTCTAGGGATCACAGTAAAGCCTCCGATCCATCATCCATATCAGGAACCGAGAAGCTTGTTTCGTGTGACCTGTCGTGAGGAACCATCCACACAAATTCTGTTTTATTGTTTATGGATAAACGATGATCGCCCCCTCTTCTTTTAAGTCGAATGTGGGCAGCCATTTCCGTTGTTGTCATACCTTTAAACTTTTTCTTTTCTTCTAAAAAATTAATCAAGAATTCCATTTTAAAATAAGCTTTCATGACACCTGATTTTTCATCTTGTTCATATAAAACATTACCTAGTTTTATTTGTTCACGACTATCCGCCATGGGTGTTTCATCTAAGAAAGAATTTAATAAAGAATCAAAACGACCTGCTTTTGTAATCTCTCTCGGCATCTCTATTACTTGAACCTTACTTAATAATTCATTTAGGAGTCTAATCCATTTCTTTTGAGCAATAGGTTCAGGAAAAGGAATGACGTTAATCTCATCAATACATTTCTTCATAAATAAAGACTGGGAATATAATTCATCGGTGCTCAGTTCAATAGGTTTGCCATCGATGTTCATAAACCAAATAGATTGATCGGATTGAAACTTTCTTAAGTCTGATAATTGAGAGGCATAATCTTCTCCAATACCAAATTTACGAACACTACACTCTGTGGAATTACAATGATTACACATAGGCGGAACTTTACATTTATATTGATAGTCTTGTTTCTTATGCTGATTAATTGTTTTCATGACTTGGGCAGAACTTAAAGGGGGTTTCATATAGTCACGATTAAACTCATCCACTTTTAAGGCCCATTCATTCTCATCTGTCCATTTCTTTTTTGCGTAGACTGTATATTGATATAAAGCTTCATCACGACCACCTTCAGGAATACCCAAACTCATCATGGTTTGTAAACAAGGTGGTCCATCCGATATCTCTTCATTTTCTTTCTCTTTAATTTTTGCTTTAAGTTTTTTAAAATCTTCTACCTTAACTACAACTTGATCGTAGTATTCTATAAACTTATCAATCGTTAAAGCATTACCACTATCATCATAGGCATAGCGAGTAGAGTTTTCTCCTGCAAAGTAAGGGAGATTTAAAAAATTACCTGTATCACCACGATCAACTTTTATTTCAATTTGTTTAGGGAATATTTCACAGGATGCATAACCTAAATTAGAGGCAAACTCTTGTAGTTTTTTTCGCATCATAACGGCAGGAATAAAATCTTCAGTAAATAAAAACAAGTGTGCACCACCTGATTTACTTCTAAAGACAACTAAAGGAATCTTTTTACTTTTAATATCTTTGGCGATTTTTTTATGATCAAGGGGGTATGTATCGACATCAATACAACCCCACTTACATTTACTTTCATCATTAATAGGTATAACCCCTAATGATGCTCCTTCTCCTTTTAAATGTTTTTGCCATAATTCATCAGTAATAGGTTCTTGTATAACCTTACCACTACCTTTGATCTTATTCTTATCAGAAACTTCTCCTGAAGAGATAAAGATACCATGGGCACGATTTTGGCCTTCAAATATTTTTTTAAATTTGTCTAACATTTAAAAGATAAGGGGGCGGTAGAAAGGAGAAATTGAGAGAAACCCGCCCCACTAAAACTATAGCATACTTGAGTCGTCAGATGCACTACTTTCTTGTATATGATCATCCTCAGGTTTAGCTTGCACTTCACCCTTACGCACAGAGTGGGCTAAATTTTTAGCAGTCGTCAGTACCGAGCCATCATTTACTTGTTCTGCTAAATTAATTACCCATCCAAACCATTTATTTTTCTCATTTGTTTCAGGTTGACTGGAGAGTCTGTATTTAAAAGCATATGAAGGGGGATTAAATATGCCATTCTTACCCTGAAGTGTTTGAGATTTTATAACGGTATTCCACTGTTTAGCTTTTTTAAATTGGGTGGAGTACATTGTTATAGTAGCTGGTTTCCAACTACCATCATTGGATTGATACAATACATAAAAGTTTGCATCCGTTCTGATATAGTTATCAGTTAGCTTTCCGTTATCATCAACTAACCAATCTTTTGATCCATCTTTTTGTGTTTTAGTTAAGATTTCACTAGTGGAATCATGCGAAGTGACAAAGCCACCTTGCTCTTTTACCCACTGTGTATAGTTCTTGTCATATAAACAAGGAACTACTAATAACTCATCCCAAACTTCCAAAGTAGTGTCATTGTAAATAGCACCATCTTTTGTTCCTTCAGGTGCATTATCATCCACTCTTTGTTTTATTTTAAGTCTAGGTATTTTTAAATCATCTGTGGAGACATTTTGCATACCATCTCCTGCATTTGATTCTAAAAAGTCAGCAATATTAACTGTGCTAACTGCGGTGCTAGAAGCTTCTGCTAGTGCACCTTTTTTCTTTGGTTTTGATTTAGGCATTAAACCTCCTTAGTTTTGAACCCTAGTTTTTTTACCAATGTAAATATTAAAAGTATCTTCTGGTACGCTGATACCTTTTTTAATCAATTCCTTCATAGTACTTTTCAGTGTACTAGGATGGATAGATTCTTGATGCGTGACTGGTAAGCCTTCATTCGACAGTCGTTGTTTCAAAATCATTGCATCTGCATCCTGTGTTTTATCAAAGTGTACAGAGATCTGATTTTTAATAATCGAACCATGTCCATTATCTCTTAACCAATCATAAGCTAAAGGTTTTTTCTCTTCCGATATATGTGCATACACATTATCCACAATGGATATTTTAACCCCATTGTCTAATTTAAGTTGTTCCAGATTTAAAGAAAGCATAGCTTCAGGTATTATTTCTTCAGATAACTTTTTAATTTTATCTTTAATATCTTTTAGCTCAGCTTCTTTGGCCTCTTCAACTTTTTGCCATTTTATGAGATTCTTACAAGCATTAGATAGGCTTTCTAGATCTGAAGAACTAGTTTCAAAATCCTGAAGGTCCGTTTCTAATTGTTCAAGAATATTATCTTCCATATTGAATATCTCCTTTGTTTATAATATAGTGGGATAAAATGAATTTATCAAGTGGAAAAGAGTATTTATTTAAAACTCTACCCTATGAACATCAAAAAGAAGCCATAAATAAAGCTTATCAAAAAGATGCGTATGCGTTTTTTATGGAGATGGGAACAGGAAAATCAAAAGTATGCATCGATGACATCTGTATTTCATATGAGGAAGGACATATAAACTGTGCTGTAATTGTTGCACCCAAAGGTGTGTATAGAAACTGGTCGCAATTAGAATTAATTAAGCATACTCCTGACCACATTAACAACGATATTATAACTTGGTCCTCTGCTAATACAGCAAAAAATAAAAAAGAATTAAGGAAATTATTTGTTAAAGATGATAAACTAAAGTTTTTTGTTATTAATGTAGAAGCATTTAGAACTAAAAAAGGTCTTGACTTTACAAAGAAAGTTTTAGAGTCCAACGATTGTGCATTTGCGATTGATGAATCAACTGTCATTAAAAATCCACAAGCAATGCAAACTAAAAATATTTTATCTCTAAGAAAATTAGCAAAGCAAAGAAGAATATTATCGGGATTACCTGTCACGAAATCACCAATGGATTTATTTAGCCAGTGTTATTTTTTAAATCCTGGTCTATTGGGTTTTGAAAGTTACTATGCATTTCGATCTCGCTATGCCGTATTGATTCAAAGACATACTTCCTCTCATAGCTTTCAAGATATTGTTGATTATAAAAACTTAGATGAATTAAATAAAAAATTAGAAACCTTTTCTTCCAGAGTATTAAAAAAAGATTGTTTAGATTTACCTGATAAAGTTTATACCCCACGATTAGTAGAATTAACCAGAGAACAAGAAACTGCCTATGAAGCCATGAAGCGAGAAGCGATGGCCTTAATTAATAATGATATTATTAATGTGACGACTGTCTTAGCACAGATTACCAAGCTACATCAGATAGTTTGTGGATTTATTTTAAATTCAGAAGGAGAAGCTATAGCTATAGAAAATAATCGATATGAAGCATTATTGGATGTAATAGAAGAAGCAGGTGATCAAAAAGTCGTTATCTGGGCAAATTATCGTTATGATATAAAAAAGATACTTAAAACAGTTAGAGAAACCTATGGATTTAATTCTATTAAAGCTTTTTATGGAGATACAAAAGACCAGGAAAGGCAGGATATTGTCACTGAGTTCCAAGATCCGAGTAGCGAGTTAAAATATATTATAGCCAATCCTCGTACAGCCGGGTATGGATTAACGCTAACTATATCGAGCACCGTTATTTATTTTAGTAATTCGTATGATTTAGAGATACGTATGCAATCAGAGGAAAGAGTGCATCGTATTGGTCAAACAAAGAAGGTAACCTATATAGATTTAGTTACACCTAAAACAGTAGATGAAAAGATAATTAAATCATTAAGAAAGAAAATTAATATTTCTAGTGAAGTATTAGGAGAAGAATTAAAAGAATGGATTGTTTAGCATAGGAGCTCTGCTTTCTTAGCAATTCAAAACCTAACATTATCTATTATAAATCAGTCATGCCTGTATACACAGAACAAGACTTACAATTTATAAATGGAGAAAAATAATGTTTAACTTAACTACTAAAGCAATGAATCACTTTTTAAACTTCTTTAACAAAGAAGATAAAGATAGAGAAGTAAAAGAATTCTGCCGAGCAGAATATAAAAAAGATTGGTACGC
>Ga0222714_10001195_pt1 | contig 29437 bp, 27 predicted proteins | sample C33_3DmetaG_FD_165048 | JGI IMG/M metagenome (GOLD analysis project Ga0222714, IMG submission 165048) | Estuarine water microbial communities from San Francisco Bay, California, United States - C33_3D | ecosystem: Environmental > Aquatic > Marine > Unclassified | place: USA: California... | reverse complement strand
AGTCGATTATCGGAGATAATTGCGGTGACCTTCTCAGCTTTAACAATGCGCTTGACATCTTGGCGCTCTTTGAACATCGCCCAAAGAATCTTGTATGCATTCAGTATCATTTTGAGCTTAAACAGGCGTCCGTCTTTGGCGTAGCTGATGCGGTAAGATGAGAGCTCATAACTCTTTAACTCAGGAAACTCTTTCTGAAGCAGGCCTAGGGCGACTCCGTCAGAGGCGATAATCACCTTAGCTCCTCTATCGATCAAGGCGTTTATGATCGGAATGCAGCGGGTGCTGTGGCCCAGCCCCCAGTTCAAAGGGGCAACTAGAATGGTGCTGTGACTCAAATTCATAGCTGTAAGCAGGTTATCCTTAGATTTGCAGCTCTAATGCATAGCGCTGTTGGGAAGTAAAAATAAACTAAAGCGGTTCAGAGAGAACGAGCAGTTCTCAAACGTAACACAACCTTTACGTGAAGAATTGTTGCAAGGCAGTCCGCTCAAGGGTCAGTGGTCAGCCCTCTTCGGCAATGATCACCCCATTGTTTTAGAGTTGGGCTGTGGAAAGGGAGAATACACGCTCGCTTTGGCCAGACGTCACCCCGAGGTCAATTTCATTGGTATTGACGTAAAAGGCGCGCGCCTGTGGCGCGGCGCCAAATCTGCCCTAGAAGAAGGCCTGGGCAATGTGCACTTTTTGCGCATGCAAATCGAATTGATCGAACATGCTTTCGATACGGCTGAGGTTAGTGAAATCTGGATCACCTTTCCAGATCCGCAGACCAAGTTTAAACGCACTAAGCACCGACTAACCAACGAGGCTTTTTTGCAGTGGTATAAGCGCATTCTTCGGCCTGATGGGGTGGTGCACTTAAAGACTGATAGCGCCTTCTTGCACGGCTATACCATAGGACTGCTTCAGGGTCTTGGCAAACCAATCACTTATGCTAATCACGATGTATACCGTTTAGGGGGTAGCCCCGAAATTGTCACCGAGGTCCAGACGTTTTATGAGCAGCAGTATCTTGAAAAGGGCACGCCAATCACGTACCTTAGTTTCAAACTGTAATTAGTGGCTTACCTTTCACTCTTTGCGATCACCTTTTTTGCGGCGGTGTTAGCCACTTTGCCTCCAGGGCTGCTCAATATGAATGCCGTTAAGATACGGGTGACAAATGGAAAAAGGGCCGCACTGTTTTTTATACTTGGAGTAATAGTAGTGGTAGCTATTGAGGCCTGGGCAGCGGCTGTTTTCTCTAAGTTTGTCTACCAAAACCCCGAGGTTCAGCGCCGATTTCTTTGGGTGGGTATTTTTGTGTTTTCTGTGCTGGCCTTGTATTTTTTTAGGGCTGCATACCGAACGGTTCACACGCTTAGGACCCAACGAAACTTCTTCACCAGGGGGCTGGTATTGGCCCTGCTAAATGTGCTGAACATTCCGTTTTATGCCCTCTTGCACGCCTTGTTGCGCAACGCTTCGCTAGTTCGCTTGGCTCCTTCGGAGACCTTGGTGTTTGCCTCTGCGGCTTTAGGCGGAACCTTTATCGTGCTCTACGGGTATAGCTACGGCAGCTCAAAAATAGCCTTTGATGAGCGTCATTTTCAGCGGCGATCAAACCGCACCATAGCCTTTGTGATGCTGATCCTTGTGTTCATCTCATTCATCAGACTGATCTCGTCTTATGACTAATACAGACTTCTACGAGAGGGTATATGAGGTTGTTCGCCAGGTTCCATATGGAAGGGTGACCAGTTACGGGGCTATTGCCAACTATTTGGGCGCGCCGCGCAGCGCACGCATGGTCGGGTATGCCATGAATCTATCTCACAACAAAGACGTTCCGGCTCACCGGGTGGTAAACCGCAATGGCCTGCTTACCGGAAAGTTTCATTTCGCGGGTATAAATCTGATGCAACAGTTACTTGAGAGTGAAGGGATAAAGGTTGTTGACGACGCCGTACACAACTTCGATCGCCTCTTCTGGGACCCCGCTCAGGCACTTTTATAGGCGCTATTTCGTGCGTATCTTTGCAGTCTATGAAGACCATCACAAAGAACGATATTCTAAAGGCCCTAGAAACCATAAGTGCCCCCGGAGAAGGGCAAAATCTGGTAGAGAGTAAGGCCGTTACCAACATACAGATATTTGGTGACGAGGTTGAGGTTGATGTGACCATCAGTAATCCGAGTCTACAGGCTAAGAAAAAGACTGAAGTGGCTATTCTTCAGGCCATTCACAAAGAGGTCTACGAAAAGGCCAAGATCAAGGTCAATCTTAAGGTTGAGGCTCCGCAAGCGGCTGCTTCTGCCGACGCAAAGACGGCAAACCTGATCAAAGGAAAACCCATTGAAGGCATTCAAAACATCATAGCCGTTGCCTCTGGAAAAGGAGGAGTCGGTAAGTCTACCGTTACGGCAAATTTAGCCGTGTCTTTGGCAAAAATGGGCTTTGAAGTCGGCGTGCTAGACGCTGATATATACGGACCATCCCAGCCACTCATGTTCGATGTAGAGAATGAGAAACCCCTAGCTATAGATGTTGAAGGCAAGTCTAAGATGAAGCCGATCTCGAACTACGGGGTTAAGCTACTTTCAATCGGATTTTTTACCGAGAAAGACCAGGCGGTGATTTGGAGAGGCCCAATGGCGGCCAAGGCACTTAATCAAATGATATTCGATGCCCACTGGGGCACACTAGATTTTTTGTTGATCGACCTTCCTCCAGGTACAGGAGACATTCACCTGAGTATTATGCAGTCGCTTCCGATCACAGGGGCTGTCGTGGTGAGTACTCCTCAAGAGGTGGCGCTTGCCGATGCCCGCAAAGGGGTGGCCATGTTTAAGCAAGAGGCTATTCAAGTGCCGGTATTGGGAATCATAGAGAACATGTCATATTTCACTCCGGCAGAGCTACCTGAAAATAAATACTATATTTTTGGGGAGAAGGGTGCGCGCTTTTTAGCTGAAGATAGCGGAATCCCACTTTTGGGAGAGCTACCTCTAGTTCAAAGTGTGCGTGAGGCCGGAGACGTGGGTAGACCAGCGGCACTGCAAGAAAACTCTTTGGTAGCCCAGGCATTTACCGAGGTGACTCGAGCGATGGTTTCTGAGCTGGTTAAGCGAAACGAGACCCTTCTGCCTACAGAGGCTATACGAATAACGACTATGGCAGGATGTTCTGCCGTTAGACCCAAATAAATGACAGCAGAAGAGTTAAAATCAAAGGTAGAGGCGGCGCTTGACGAGATACGTCCGTTTTTGCAGAACGACGGGGGAGATATCTCTCTGATTTCGATAGACAATGGCAACTCGGTTAAGGTTCGACTTGAAGGAAACTGCATGGGGTGCAGCGTGAATCAGATGACCCTGAAAAGCGGAGTAGAGTTGACCATTAAAAAACATGCGCCTCAAATAGAAGAAGTGGTGAATGTCGCTTAAAAAGTGATTACAGCCATTTTCCAACCTAGTAAAGACGAATGATTACCACAGATATTCTCATCATTGGAGCTGGCCCAACCGGATTGTTTGCGGTCTTCGAGGCCGGCCTATTGCAGCTTAAGTGTCATTTGATTGATGCACTTGGGCAAGCCGGCGGGCAGTGCAGCGAGCTCTACCCCAAAAAGCCTATTTACGATATCCCAGGTTTCCCTGAGGTGCTAGCTGGAGATTTGGTTGACAACCTCATGCAGCAGATCGCCCCCTTTCAGCCGGGATTCACCCTCGGAGAACGCGCAGAAACCCTTGAACGCACCGAAGACGATTTCTTTATCGTCACCACCAATAAGGGCACCAAACACAAAGCAAAGGTCGTAGCCATCGCCGGCGGACTAGGTAGTTTTGAGCCTAAAAAGCCTGAGATCGAAGGTATTGAACACTACGAAGACAAAGGTGTCGCTTACCTCATAAAAGAACCCGAGCAATACCGAGGCAAACGCGTTGTGATTGCCGGAGGAGGCGACTCGGCCCTCGATTGGTCAATCTTCTTGGCCAACATTGCAAGCGAGGTTCATCTCATTCACCGTCGCAACGAATTTAGGGGTGCCCTTGATTCGGTAGAAAAGGTGATCGAATTAAAAAAGGCAGGCAAAATTAAGGTCTACACCCCTTCTGAAGTGACTGAAATTAAGGGTAAAGACGCTCTTGAGGCCATCATGCTCGATAACGTACAGACTGGCCTCAGCACAGAGATTGGGTGCGATGCCTTTATTCCGCTTTTTGGCCTCTCCCCAAAACTAGGACCACTTTCCGACTGGGGATTAGAAATAGAAAAAAACGCCATCAAAGTAGACAATACCTACGATTACCAAACCAACATTGAGGGTGTTTACGCTATAGGCGATGTAAACACCTATCCTGGAAAACTCAAGCTCATCTTGTGTGGATTCCACGAGGCCACCCTTATGTGTCAGAGCGCCTACCAGCGCATTCACCCCGATAAGAAATACGTGATGAAGTACACCACCGTTGGGGGGGTTACCGGATTTGACGGATCAAAGAAAGAGGCTCCTAAAGCCGTGGTGAAGACCCTCGATTAAGCATGAGCGACGTCACACTGCACATTACAGATCGACAAGGCCAACTGCATACGGTTGAGGCCCCAACCGATATGAATATTAATCTCATGGAAATCATCCGATCGTACGAAATTGAACCTGAGGGTACCGTAGGCATTTGCGGAGGCATGGCCATGTGCGCCTCTTGTCAGTGTTATATCGAATCGGATCATGAGCTGAGCGCTCCTTCTGACGAAGAAGAAGCCATGCTTTCTGAGGCCTTTCATTTGAAAGAAAACAGTCGTTTAGGCTGTCAGCTACACATCACTGAAGCCCTTGACGGCTTGAGGGTGACTATAGCCCCAGAGAGTTAAGTCCTAGATTTTTGCCTGACGGGTGTATAGATCGTGATACCTGCCTTGTTTTTCAAACAACTCTTCGTGAGATCCGCGCTCTACAATTTGACCTTTTTCTAGCACTACGATAACGTTGGCGTTGCGAATGGTGCTCAATCGGTGGGCAATGACCAGTGTAGCTCTTCCGCGAGTGAGCTCAGCTAGACTCTGCTGAATCAGTGATTCGCTCTCGGTGTCGAGACTAGAAGTGGCCTCATCTAAAATTAACAGCTCAGGGTCGGCCAATAGCGCACGAGCAATGGCCAAACGCTGCCGCTGACCACCCGATAGTTTTACGCCGCGCTCTCCTATGATGGTATCGATGCCCTTCTCGAATTGATCAGTGAATTCCTTAACATGCGCTGCGGTCAGGGCTTGCTCAAGCTCTTGCTCGCTGGCTTCGGGTTTTACAAATAGCAAGTTCTCTCTTAAGGAGCCATCAAACAAAAAGTCATCTTGCAGCACCACTCCCAATTTAGAGCGGTAATCTGAGAGCGAGAGCTCGCTTAGGGGTTGATCGTTTACCCAGATGGTTCCTTTTGTTGGGGTTAGGTAGCTTGCCGCTAGACTGGCTAGGGTTGATTTTCCGGCACCTGAGCTGCCTACAAGGGCAACCACTTCTCCACTCTTAACCTCTAGGTCAATGTCTTTAAGTACCAGGGTTTCCTTTTCGTAGGCGTAACTCACCTGGTCAAATCGCAAACTTTTAAGAGGTTCTGTGAAGGTCATTTTACCACTATCATCGTATTCAGACACCTCAGACAAGAGCTCTTCAGTGCGATCTAGGCCGGCTAATGCGTCGGTAATCTCGGTTCCTACGCTAGTGAGTTGAAAGATGGGGCTGATCAGTAGCCCGAGAAGAAAGGTGAATTGTAAAAAGGCCCCTAGGGTTAGTTGATCGTTGATGATGTAGTATCCGCCTATACCTGTAATTACGGTAGTGGCAATACCGGCTAATAAAATCGAACTGGAGCTCACCAACGCCATATAAATCATTGATTTTTTGACGTTGTCAAACAGCCGGTGAATGCCTTTGCTGAAACTGGCCTCTTCGCTTTTTTCGGCGTGAAAACCCTTCACTATGCGAATACCAGAAAGGGTCTCGGTCAGCCTACCTTTAACCTCGGCCTCTATTTTTCCGCGCTCCCTAAAGACGGGTCGAACCACCGAAAAGGCTTTAATAGCCACCAAGGCGAACAGTGCTAGAGGGGCCAGACTAAACAGGGTGAGGGTTGGGCTTATGCGAATGAGCAGCACAAAGGCCACCACCGCGGTGAATAACCCGCCTATCAATTGAACCAATCCGGTTCCCACTAAACTCTTAACGCCCTCGACGTCTTTCATCACCCGCGAGACGAGTGCCCCGCTTTGAGTGTTGTCGAAGAAGCGAACGGGTAAAGAGAGCACCTTGCGTTGCACCTCTGCCCTAAGTTCGGTGATGAGGTACTGGGCCTGAACGCTTACGAGTTTGGTCAGCATAAAACTGGTAACCGCCTGAATCACAAGGGCGATGAGCACCAGCACCACCAGATTTTTTATTCCCTGAAGGTCTTCGTTCGGAATGAGATCGTCAATGAAGGTGCGCATGGCCATGGGGGCAACGAATGAAGCACTTTTGCTGACTATGATGAGCAGTAATCCGGTGATTACTATTCGAATGCGCGGAAGAATGATCGTTTTGAATGCCTTTTTAAGGCTTGATTGTGGGCTTGACATTCTGCAAAGATACCTCAGTCACTGCCTTTTCGTTGCAGCTGGCCCAAGTATCTTCTACCGATTTTTGCTACCTTTTCTCAAATTCTCCCTTTATGTTAAAACGTTTTCTTTTTTACGCTGCATTTTCTGTTTTGCTTGTAAGCCTTGGCTGCACCGCTGATGCTGAGATTAGTCGCTTAGAGGCTATCTCAGAGCGCGTTGAAATTATTCGAGACGATTTTGGAGTGCCTCATGTCTACGCAAAAACAGACGCCGATGCGGTCTTTGGAATGCTCTATGCGCAGTGTGAAGACGATTTTAATCGGGTAGAGCAAAACTATATATGGGCCATTGGCCGACTAGCTGAGGTAGAGGGCCCCTCATCGCTCTACAGTGATGTGCGCGCGCGCATGTTTATGACCCAAGAAGAGGCGGTTAAGGCCTATGAACAGGCCCCCGAGTGGCTTCAGAAACTCTGTAATTCCTTTGCCGACGGGGTGAATTATTATTTACACACACATCCCGAGGTCAAGCCCCGTCTGTTGACTCTCTTTGAGCCGTGGATGCCCTTCTACTTCAGCGAGGGCAGTATAGGAGGAGATATCGAGCGGGTGTCTACCACAAAGATCAAGGCCCTATATGAAGGCGAGACACAAATAGCTTTAGCCGAAGATCAGCTGGCCGAGCAGCCTTACTCACCCTTCTCTTTATACGAAGAGCCTGCCGGGTCTAACGGTATCGCCTTAAACGGCGACATGACCGAGTCTGGAAATGCGATGCTCTTGATCAATCCGCATACCTCTTTTTTCTTCAGAGGTGAAATGCACGTGGTGAGCGAAGAAGGCTTAAATGCCTACGGAGCGGTCACTTGGGGTCAGTTTTTCATCTATCAGGGCTTTAATGAAAAAACCGGATGGATGCACACCTCTACCTACACCGATGTGATTGATGAATACGTTGAAACCGTTCGCCATACCCAAACAGGAAAAGAATACAAGTACGGTGAAAAGTGGCTAGCCATCGACTCGATTCAAGAGGTCTTTAGTGTGAAGACCGATGCGGGTCTACAGCAAAATTCACTGACGCTCTATCGGACCCATCACGGCCCCATAACACACAAGATTGACGATCAGTTAACGGCCACCGCTCTTATGTGGAGTCCTGCTAAAGCCCTAGAGCAATCGTTTATTCGAACCAAGCAGTTGAATTACGAAGGCTTTAACCAAATGATGCAGCTAAAAACGAACTCGTCGAACAACACGGTATACGCCGATGCCGATAAAAACATTGCCTATTGGCACGGAAACTTCATTCCCGTTCGCGACACGCGCTTTGATTTTGCTAAGCCGGTAGACGGGTCTGACCCAGACACCGATTGGAAAGGGCTTCACGAACTCGAAGAGCATATTACCCTTCTGAACCCATCAACTCAATGGTTACAGAACTGCAATTCGACCCCGTTTACGGCTGCCGGGCCCGACAGCCCGCGCCCCGAAGACTTTCCGTATTACATGAGTACGGCCCCAGAGAATTTTCGAGGGGTACACGCTATCTCACTCTTAGAGCAAACCCAAAAGCACACCCTAGAGTCGCTCATAGACTTAGCCTACGACAGCTATTTGCCGGCCTTTGAGGCCTTGATTCCTGGGCTCGTAAGATCGTTTGATGAAACCCCAAACCCTGATCTTACCGAAGAAATTGAACTGCTTCGCAACTGGGATTTTCGCACCTCAGCAGAGAGTAAGGCCATGACACTCGCTCACTTTTACGGTACAGCACTCTATCAAAAAGCTCCGAGTCTTAAAGGCTATAGCCCCATGGAGCTCATGCAGTATTGGGGGCAGTCGGCCGACCTTAATGCATTGAGGCGCGAGGTGTTTGCCGAGGCAGTAGGCGGTTTGAGGCGTGATTTTGGTTCGTCGCTTATCGAATGGGCCGAGGTGAATCGCTATCAGCGTTTAGATGCCTCTATTTTTCAGGCCTTTAACGATAGCCTTCCCAGTGTCGGCATTGGCCATGCCAGCGGTCGATGGGGAGCACTGGCCGCCTATGGCGCGCGCTACACAAATAATACTAAAAAGATCTACGGCACTCGGGGCAACAGCTTTGTGGCGGTGGTAGAATTTGGAGAAAGGCTACGCGCTAAAAGCCTATTAGCAGGGGGGCAGAGTTCAGACGTGAACTCTAGACACTTCGACGATCAAGTTGAGATGTATGCCGCGGGCCTATTTAAGGAGGTACCATTTTACCGCGAAGATGTGCTTAAGCGGGCCATTGAAACCTATCGCCCGGGTAAGCGCCATTAGTTATTGAGCTTTGGCTTTTTGACAATGACAATTTTGGCAGTAGCCCCAGTAGAGAGCATCCAGTTGTTATTGTGAATCACCTCGCCGTTCTCGTCAACGGCGATCACTTGGGCCGTATTGAGCCCAACATAGCCTTGATTTAGGGCCTTGAACTCTATGGTGTTAAAACCTTCTTTAAGGGGTACATCGATTTGCTTGAAGCGTCCACTGAGTAGGGCGTTGTACTCTACGATTTGATCGTTGACCACAATTAGTATGCGGTCTCCGTCTATTTCTCCATGATCGCGCATGGCTATTCCAACGAATTCTCCTCGAGTGCTAACGTCTCCGAGGTAGACATCGCCTGTCACGCGATTGGCATTGGCATTCTCGGTTTGGGCGACTCTTGGGTCGATAACTAGGTCAAATCCGGCCGATTTCAGCTTGCTCTCTTGGAGCATGTCAGGCCCTTTAGGGTCTTTAATTAGCCCATCGCTGAGCATAGAAGGCATCTTAAGCAGAGTTCCAGAAGCCGCTTTTTGGACGCCTTTATTGGGTTCAGCTCCCTTGATTATAGGTCGCGCTGTAGGTATATCTCCTTGCGCGTGGGCCCAACTCACTGAAATAGTGAGAGTAGCGAATAATAAAATGAATTTTAAGTTGCCCACGACAAAGTAGAAAAAGATCTAAATTGCAAAGTTATGAATCCTAACTAAGACTTTATGGAGACTATTGGAGCCATTGATTTTGCAGTGATCGCCGGATATTTCATTCTCATCTTCTCGATTGCGGCCTATGTGACCAAGAAAGAAAAATCCTCAGATAGTGCACAAGGGTATTTTTTGGGCGGACGCGACCTGGGTTGGTTTGCCATTGGCGCCTCGCTGTTTGCGAGTAATATAGGGTCTGAGCACCTCATCGGTCTTTCGGGCTCTGGAGCCAGAGGCGCCTTTCCGGAAGCCCAGTTTGAAATATTGGCCTCCTTGATCTTACTGTTGCTGGGATGGATTTTTGTTCCGTTCTACTTGAAAAGTGGTGTATTTACCATGCCTGAATTTCTAGAGCGACGCTACAGCACGGGTGCACGCGTTTACCTATCGGTTGTTTCAATCATATCTTATGTGCTCACCAAAATTTCATTTACCATATTCGCAGGTGCCCTGGTTTTCGAAGTCTTGTTAGGCATTCCCTTCTGGACAGGAGCACTAATAACTGTTTTGGCAACGGGTCTATATACGGTACTCGGGGGCCTCAAAGCGGTGATATATACCGATATGGCACAGGCGGTGATCTTTATATTGGGCGGAGTCTTGGCCACCTATTTTGGCTTACAGGCTATCGGCGGATGGTCAAACGTGACCCTGGCCATTCAAGAGAATGCCCCTGATCCAGATACCTTTATGAGTCTATGGCGCAACAAAGAATACCCCTGGACGGGCGTATTACTCGGAGCTCCTATTCTCGGAATCTGGTACTGGTGTACCGATCAGTTCATCGTTCAGCGGGTGCTCTCGGCAAAAGATATTTCAACGGCTCGCAAGGGAACCATCTTCGGATCGTTCTTAAAGCTGCTACCGCTGTTCATCTTTATTTTTCCAGGGATCATCGCCTATGCGCTCTCGGTCACCACCTATCCTGATTTGTTTACGGTGACCAATCCGATTACAGGAGAGGTGCGCACCACCACTGACGCTGCGCTTCCGGCCCTCATTCTGCGCGTGCTTCCGGTGGGTGTTCGCGGATTAGTAGTTGCCGGTTTCTTAGCTGCACTCATGAGCTCGCTTTCTTCGGTTTTCAACAGTACTTCAACCCTGTTTACCTTCGATTTTTACAAACGCTGGCGCCCTGAGGCCTCAGAAAAGCAATTAGTGCTTGTAGGTCGCTTGGCTACCGTTGTCTTGGTCATCGTTGGTTTGGCCTGGATTCCGTTTATGCGCCAACTGACCGAGGGCGGAGGTATCTACCGCTACTTACAAAGCGTGCAGGCCTATGTATCGCCTCCGATCGCGGCAGCCTTCTTGCTGGGTATTTTCTATAAAAAAATAAATGCCAAAGGGGCTCTTGCTGCGCTCTGGACCGGATTCATACTAGGTATGGCGCGATTGGTACTCGAGTACCTCACCCAAGAGTCGGGACTAGTGCTCAGTCCTAATGGAATGATCAATACGCTGGTTACCATGAACTTTTTGCACTACGCGATCTTCTTATTTGTGGTCAGCGTTTCAGTTATGGTGGTGGTGAGTTTGGTCAATGCCAAATCGGCCCCGGCCGTAGAGGAGGCTCTAGTATACCAATACACTAAGACCGAGGCGAACCAAACGAAGAGCCCGGCGATAGAGCGTTATCTTTCTATTATCATTATTGCAGTTGTGCTGTTTTTGTGGTGGTATTTTAGGTAATTCGTCATGTAATTCACGCACATGAAAGGTCTCTTACGTACACTTCTTGGGCTGTTTTCCGGTCTGCAGTTGAATGCCCAAATCGTACGCATAGATCCGCCTAATTGGTGGGCAGGTATGCAGAATAACGAGTTACAGTTGTTAATTCATGGCGACCGTATCTCATCTTTCCAGGTGCGAATAGAGGGCACTGATGTTCGACTTAAAGGGGTGCACAAGGCAGATAGCCCAAATTATCTTTTCGTTGATCTAGAGATAGGCGCCACAGCCCCTTCTGTTTTTAAGCTTTATTTCGAAAGTGATACCGCTCGTTTTTCTACTTCTTACGAGCTTAAATCGCGTAGCTTTTTAGCTTCAGTCTACAGCGGATTTAACCGCTCAGATGCCATTTACCTGATCACCCCAGATCGATTTGTAAATGCAACCCCTGAAAACGATTCGTTTGATACACTGCGCGAGATTGAGGTTGATCGCTCTCACGATTACAAGAGGCACGGAGGAGATATTAACGGAATAATACGTGCCCTAGATTATATCGATTCTTTAGGTTTTACCGCTATTTGGCCAGGACCTATGCTCATTAATGACATGAACGAGCAGTCGTATCACGGCTATGCGATTACCGACCATTATCAGGTTGATCCGCGCTTTGGTACGCTCGATCAGTATAAGCTTCTTGCGAGTGAGATGCGCGATCGCGACATGAAACTTATTATGGATCAAATCAACAATCATTGTGGTTCGATGCATTGGTGGATGAACGATCTCCCTTTTTCAAATTGGATTAATGGCCAGTCAGCGTTTCTAGGCAACAAAAGCATCACTTATGCTAACCACCGAAGAACGGCTTTGCAAGACCTATATGCCTCTAAAAGAGATTACGATGAAATGACCAATGGGTGGTTCGTTGAAACTATGCCCGACCTGAATCACCGCAATGCGTTTTTGGCTAGGTATATCATTCAAAACAGTATTTGGTGGATTGAAACCTTAGGCCTGTCTGGAATTCGTCAAGATACCCAGCCGTATAACGATCCAGATTTCATGAGTACTTGGGCTGCTACGATCCTAAAAGAGTATCCCAATTTTAGTATCGTAGGCGAAGAATGGAGTTATAATCCGCTTCGAATTGCCTATTGGCAGCAAGGGGCAACAAACCGAGACGGATACAACTCTAATATGAACTCCGTCTTTGATTTTCCGCTTCAGGGAGCACTCTCTGCATCATTGACAGAGTCAGAAGGCTGGGATAGTGGATTGATCAAATGGTACGAGGCGCTATCTAATGACTTCATCTACCCAGACCCTATGTCTTTGGTGCTGATGGCTGACAATCACGATATGGATCGCCTTTTTACACAAGTCAATGAAGATACTCAACTACACGCTATTGCTTTGGCTCTTCTTGCCGTGAGTCCGCGAATTCCTCAAGTGTATTACGGGACAGAGATTTTAATGCAGAATACCGCAAAGCCTCATGATCACGGATTGATCCGCACTGACTTTCCAGGTGGCTGGCAAGAAGATGCAATAAATGCCTTTACCGGAAAAGGGCTGACAGAAGCTCAAATTCAAACCCAGGAACTCACGCGAAGGTTATTCACCTACCGCAGAAATAGTGAGGTGCTTATTTCAGGGAATACCCTTCACTTTGCTCCTAAAGATGCAACCTATGTTTTATCTCGATTTAAAGAAGATCAATCGGTTAGCTTGTTTATTAACAAAGGGGTGAATGAATCGCAACTAGTATTATCCGATTATCAAGAACTAGGCTTAATCCCTGGGCTCGAAGTTAGGGATGTTATTAATGGGCGAACTCTTGAGCTATCCGAAACTCTTTCTATACCTTCTAGGTCTTTTCTATTACTCGAACACAAACGCCATGAACATTAAACTGCCATCCACCCTTTTAACCGCCCTTATGATGAGCGCTTGCACCCAAACACCTAAGCCCCATGAATTGTTTGTTATAGGTCACAGAGGAGCAATGGGTTATGAAACTGAAAACACCTTGGCATCGGTAGAAAAAGCTGTCGAGTTGGGGGTTCCTATGATTGAGATCGATGTGTTTAAAATTGCTTCTGGAGAGCTTGTAGTTTTTCACGACGACTTGGTTGATAAACTCACAGACGGATCCGGCCCTATAGAAGAGCTCACCTTAGAGCAGGTCAAGTCGCTCAACCTGGAGGGCAATCATCAAATACCCACACTCGAAGAGGTGCTCGATGCACTAAATAAACGAACAGACTTGAATATCGAGCTCAAGGGAGCGAACACGGCCGACGATTCAGTTCGTATCGTTAGGCAGTATATGGCCGAGAAGGGGTACGCTGCACAAGATTTCGTTTTTTCGAGTTTCAGGTGGCCAGAGCTGTACCGCGTGCGTGAGTTAGCGCCCGATTTTGACATTGCTGTGCTCACTGGTGACGATCCGCTTGAGGCCATAGACACCGCTAAAGAGCTTAAGGCTGTGGCCATTAACCCTTGGTACAAAAATGTAACGGCTGAGAACGTAACAGCTATTCACGAGGCTGGATTCAAGGTCTTCGCCTACACGGTAAACGAGCTTGAAGACATTGCGCTTATGCGCAGTTATAAAGTAGACGGAATCTTTTGTAACTACCCAGACCGCGCACTAACTCAATAGGCTAAACAGCAGGGCTGCAAATGCGCCTCCGCATAAGGGACCTACGACAGGAATCCATCCGTACGACCAATTCGGGTCGGCTTTTTCTTTAACCGGAAGTAATAGATGCGCGATTCGAGGGCCCATATCACGTGCCGGATTAATGGCATATCCGGTGGTTCCTCCAAGGGAAATACCTATGCCCCACACTACAATAGCCACCGGGAGGGCGCCAATAGAGCCCATACCAATTTTTTCTCCTGAGGCCATTACCTCTGGATCTGTGAAGTGAAGAATGGCAAAGAGCAGCACAAAGGCTCCGATGAATTCGCTGAAAAAGTTTCGGGGCACGTTGGCGTATTCAGGTGCCGTACAGAACACCCCTCGCCGCGTTTCTAGGCTCTCGGTCGCATTGAAGTGATCTTGGTACATAAACCATATCGCAAAGGAGGCCAAAATCGCTCCAAGAAACTGAACCCCAACATAGGCAAAGAAATCGGTCAGGCTTAGGCTTCCGTTAATCAAAAGCGCTAGGCTGACTGCCGGATTCAGGTGAGCTCCGCTTATGGGCCCAGCCACCACCACTCCAATATAGACTGCGAAGGCCCAGCCAGCGCATATGAGCACCCAAGCGCTAGCGCTACTGAATGATCCTTTAGTGTTTTTAAGAGAGACGTTGGCGTTGACACCAAGGCCGAGCAGCATCATTAAAAAGGTGCCAAAAAATTCTGCAGTGAGTGTGTTCATGGTGTTAGCGGGTTAAGGCGTGTTGAACAGCCTTTTGCCATCCTTTTTTGGACGACTCAAGGTCTGCGTTCAAGGTTTTTGGGCTAAAAATACGGGCTTCTGTTTGTAACTCTTTAATCTGTTCTACTGAGTGAAAAAACCCGCTGGCTAGTCCAGCTAAGTAGGCGGCGCCAAGGGCCGTAGATTCTACCTCGCTCGGTCTGATTACAGGGGTTTGAAGTATGTCTGCTTGAAACTGCATGAGCAGGTTGTTGTTGGAGGCTCCTCCGTCTACTTTGAGAGCCTTGATAGGGTTGCCGGTGTCTTGTTGCATCGCGGTTAGAATATCCATCGTTTGAAAGGCAATGGCATCTAGCGCCGCACGTGCAATGTGTGCTTTGGTGGTACCTCTAGTTAGGCCAGTGATTTGCCCTCTAGCGTAAGGATCCCAATATGGGGCCCCTAGGCCGACAAAAGCAGGTACAAAATAAACCCCTTCGCTGTCTTTAACGCTAGCCGCAAGTGCCTCAACTTCAGAAGAGGCCTCAATAAACCCGAGGCTGTCTCTCAGCCATTGCACCACTGCTCCGGCCATAAACACACTGCCCTCTAGGGCATAGGTTACCTGGTCTCCGATCTTCCAGGCGATAGTGGTAAGCAGGTTAGCCTGCGAAAGCACGGGTTTTTCGCCAATATTCATGAGCATGAAACAGCCGGTTCCGTAAGTGTTTTTGACCATTCCTACTTCGGTGCAATGCTGGCCGAAAAGCGCTGATTGTTGGTCACCGGCAATACCGGCTATCGGAATGCCTTTTCCGAAAATCGATTCGGCTGTATGTCCGTAGACCTCACTTGAGGAGGCCACTTTGGGGAGCATGGCGGGCGGAATTCTGAAAAGCGCTAGCAGTTCTTGGTCCCACTCTAGGGTGTTGATGTTGAAAATAAGTGTGCGCGACGCATTGGTTACGTCGGTGACGTGAGTTTTTCCGTCGGTAAGCTTGTAAATGAGCCAGCTGTCTATGGTTCCTGCTTTTAATTTTCCGGCCTGGGCTTTTTCACGAGCTCCTTCTACATGGTCTAGAATCCATTCGATTTTGGTGGCAGAGAAGTAGGCGTCTATAACCAAACCGGTCTTTGAGCGTATAAGTTCTGTCTTGCCATCTGCCTTTAGAGCTTCGCAGCGCTCTGTGGTGCGTTTGTCTTGCCACACAATGGCGTGATGAATGGGCTCAGCTGTGTTGGCATCCCATACCACCACTGTTTCTCTTTGGTTGGTGATTCCTATGGCGTCTATCTCAGCATCTTCTTGACTCAGCTGCTCCATCACCTCTTTGGCGACCTTGAGTTGTGAGCTCCATATCTCATTGGCGTCGTGTTCCACCCATCCGTTTTTTGGAAAGATTTGCTTGAATTCGGTCTGTGCTATAGCCCTGACCGAGGCGTCTTGAGCGACCAGCAAGGCTCTTGAACTCGTAGTGCCTTGATCTAAGGCCAATATATACCGTTTCATCTTCATCATTTTAACACAAAAAAGATACATTATTTCGGCTTACGACTATGAAATAGCCGAGTGAATGCCAGCACTCTATGTATCTTTGAACGCATCATGGATCAGAACGAAGAATTCATTTCAGCGGCTCAGTCTCCAACCATAGAGCGGTTTGAGGTAACGCACACGGCTCCGAGTAACATAGCATTGGTTAAGTACTGGGGTAAGCACGCAGCTCAATTGCCCGCCAACGCCTCCATTTCTTTTACACTTTCGGCTGCCCACACTACTTCAAAGGTGGTCTTTGAAAAATCAACTACTCCAAAAGTGGCGGTGGTGCTTGAAGGGGTACATACTCCTGCCTTTGAGCCTAAGATCGAACAATTTTTAGACCGCATTCGGCTGTACTGCCCGTTTTTAAAAGGGTACAGTTTACAGATTGACACAGCGAACACTTTTCCGCACAGCAGCGGAATCGCCTCTTCGGCCAGTGGAATGGCTGCTTTAGCCATGGCGGTTGTCAGCCTGGAGCACACCCTAGGAGGAATTCGAGAGGCAGACAAGACGCGAAAGGCCTCTTTCTTAGCCCGATTGGGATCAGGAAGCGCAGCACGAAGCATAGAGGGCCCTATCGTATCGTGGGGAGAGCATGCCGAATTGCCCCACAGCTCTGATCTGTATGCTACTAAGTTTGCCCAGTCGCATGAAGTTTTTAACGATTATCACGACTGTATTCTCATTGTTCATAAGGGTAGTAAAAAAGTGAGTAGCACCTTAGGACACAGCCTAATGAATAATCACCCGTACAAAGACGCCCGATTCGAACAGGCTACTAGACATATGAGCAAACTGGTTCATGCGCTTAAGAAGGGTAATCTAGAAAGCTTTATCGCAGTGGTTGAGTCTGAGGCGCTCAGCTTGCACGCCATGATGATGACCTCTTCGCCTTATTTTGTGCTCATGGAACCTCAAACATTATCGGTAATCAAAGCGATTTGGGCCTTCAGAGAAGAGACGGCTATTCCTGTTTGCTTTACGCTTGATGCCGGAGCCAACGTGCACCTGCTGTACCCCAATCAGCACCGCGAGCCCGTTCATCAGTTCATCGAAGGGGTACTGAAGAAGTATTGCGAAGACCAGTTTTACATTAATGATCGCTGCGGCACAGGCGCCAATTAATTGTTTACCTTTGCCTTGAAAAAATTAAACAAAATGAAAGGTCCGCTCTTTTACGCCAAAATTCTTCTTTTTGGAGAATACGGAATCATAAAAGATTCTAAGGGCCTGGCCATTCCGTTTAACTCATTTAAAGGAGCGCTGCGTTTTGACACCGAGGGTGACGAAAGGCAGCTGCCTTCTAACGACCGTCTGAGAGCCTACACGGCCCACCTCAAAGAGAAAGTTGCCGATAAAAGCCTCACTGTAGATTTTGATTTTGAACGCCTAGAAGAAGACCTCGCCAAAGGAATGTACTTTGATAGTTCTATTCCCATGGGTTACGGCGTGGGCAGCAGCGGCGCCATTGTCGCGGCGATTTACGATCGCTATGCCCTTGATAAGGTCACTGTTCTCGAAAACCTTACACGCGAAAAACTGCTTGCGCTTAAGCAGCATTTCGGGGTGATGGAGTCTTTTTTTCACGGAACATCATCTGGGCTTGATCCGCTGAATAGCTACTTAAGTATTCCGATACTCATTCACGCCAAAGACCACGTTGAATCGACGCATATTCCATCTCAAAATCTCAAAGGAAAGGGAGCTGTATTTTTGCTCGACAGCGGAGTGGTAGGCGAGACTGCGCCAATGGTTCAGCTGTTTATGAAGAATCTAGAGAACAAACAGTTTGAAGAGGTCATGCGCGATGAGTTTGTCAAGTACACCGATGCCTGTATTGACCACTTCTTAAAAGGAGAGGTAAAGGGGCTGTTTACCGATCTGAGAAAACTTTCTCAGGTGGTATTTGATCACTTTAAGCCGATGATCCCCGAGAGTGTGCACGGATTGTGGCAAAAAGGCCTCGAGACCAATGCCTACTACCTCAAGCTTTGCGGATCGGGCGGAGGCGGATATTTCTTAGGCTTCACCGAAGACCTTGAGCGTGCCCAACAAGAACTTCACGGGCACAAACTAGAGGTCGTATATACCTTTTAGCGATGTCTTTAAAAGCGCGTTTCTTGTCGCTTTTAAGTGTTACTCGGGTTTATAACGGATTTCTGGTAATACTCGCTCAGTACCTCTCAGCCATTTATATTTTCGCCCGAGCTGAACCCATAGAGCTTTTGCTTCGAAACAGCGAGCTTCACCTCATCGTGCTAGCGAGTTTTCTGGTGGTCTCTGCAGGATACCTCATCAATCAATATTACGATCTGCCAAAAGACCTGATTAACAAGCCCTTCAAGAGCATGATTGATTTGCAGCGCACCCCATCAAGTCTCATGCGCTGGTACGCCCTGCTGAATCTCGTTGCCCTTGTGCTCAGCCTTTTCGTGTCGTTCAGAGCCACCCTTTTCTTTTTAGGGTACCTATTATCGATTTGGCTGTATTCGCATAGGCTTAGACGCTTACTTATTTGGGGAACCCTATTTTCAGCCTTTTTAGCGGTCAGCCCCATTACCGCCCTGTTTCTCTACTACCAATATCTCGAATGGAAGATTATAGGGTTTGCGTTGTTCTTATTTTTACTACTCTGGATTATTGCCCTGGTAAAAGATCTAGAAAACTTACCAGGAGATCTAGCCGTCGGGCTGAAGACCCTCGCAACAAGCTGGGGCATCGAAGCTAGTCAGCGGCTGATTCGAATCGTCCTTGGGGTAGAGTTGGCGCTTTCGCTTGGCCTTGTGTACTTCTACGATTTGTCATTAATGCGGTACTATTTCTTTGCTTCTACCCTGCTTTTTGCCTTGTTATTTGTATGGGTTAGGCGATTGAAGGCGCCCAAAAACTACAGCGAAACACATTGGATACTCAAGTTGTTTGTGCTTTTAGGAACGCTTAGTATACTGTTTTTAGATCTCGATCGCTTTGCTGAGTTAAAAGCGTTTATTTTTGCCTACTAAACCTATCCTAGTCGTGCCACCAAAGAACAACCCGCGTAAATCATCGTCTTCAGCGCCAAGAGCAAAGACTACTCGTCAAGAAAGACCTTCTCGTCAAGAGAAATCAGAGCGTCAAGAGAGACCCAAACGAGTAGAGCGACCTGCGCGTCAGACTCGACCCAGTGGCCAAACTCAGGTCGAGCGAAAAGCAAGGCCCGCTTCAACGCCAAAGCGCAGCAATCCGAGTGGCTCAATGCGCTTAAACCGCTTTATAGCCCATGCCGGAATTTGCTCGAGAAGACAAGCCGACACCTATATCAGTGCGGGTAGCGTCACAGTGAACGGAAAAGTAGTCTCAGAAATGGGTTACCAAGTGCTCACAACCGATGAGGTGCGTTTCGACGGAAGATTGATCTCATCAGAGCGCAAGGAGTATGTACTCTTGAATAAGCCTAAAAATTTCATCACCACCACTTCAGATGAAAAAGGCAGGCGAACGGTGATGGAACTCATCGCTAACGCCAGCAAACAGCGCCTGTTTCCGGTTGGGCGACTCGACAGAAATACCACCGGATTACTGCTTTTCACCAATGACGGCGAATTGGCTGACAAGCTTACCCATCCAAAATTTGGGGTGAGAAAAATTTACCACGTAGTGCTCAGTCAAGCCTTAAAGGTCAATCATTTGCAAGCTATCGAGGCAGGTATAACCCTTGATGACGGGCTGGTTGAGGTAGATGCAGTGAGTTTCATTCAAGGAACCACTAAGCGTGAAGTCGGGATTGAAATTCACAGCGGAAAAAACCGCATCGTGAGACGCATATTCGAGCATTTAGGCTACGAGGTCACCAAGCTAGACCGTGTTAGTTTTGCGGGACTTACCAAAAAAGATCTTCCCCGAGGACATTTCAGGCACCTCACCGAGAAAGAAGTGAGCTTCTTGAGAATGATCGGCTAGTGAAATAGGCGATTGCAACAAGCGGCAGGTACTCCGCAGCAGTGATCCACAAGGGTAGCTCCACGGGGCTTTGAGCGTAGGCCGAATAGCTTAAAAATACGGTGGCCGACCACAGCAGCACAAACATACTTTTTCTCAGACTCGCTAGACCTACCAAAGTAATCAGGTACCAGGGATGTATGGTCGGAGAACTCAATAAATAAGCCAAAAGCAGCCATTCACTATACCTTATAAATTGATTCAAGTTGGTACTTCTGATACTGAAGTAGCCTGCGAGGAGCACAATGCCAAAGGCGTGCAGGTAGCCGTAGACTTTGATGAGTTGGTAGTCTTGTGCTCCTAGAAGTAATCCGACCTCTTTAAATAGCCGGTACAGGGCGCTGTTAAATTCAAAGTTAGAAAACCACAAGCCCACGCTCGATCCCCAGTTCTGAGCCCAAAGAGGCCCCGAAAACGGAACAATAAATAGCACAGACAGCACTAAGAAACCAAGGCCAAAAATGGTCAGCGACTTTGGGTTGAGCAAGCGTAAGAGTAAAGGCCCTATCAATAGTGGCAGCAGTTTGGTAAAGACCGATGCACTAAAGAAAGCAGCCGCCAACCACTGACGCTTTCGTTTTAGCGCATATAGAAAGGCCAGCAGAAAGGCCAACATGACGGGCTCGAAATGTAGGTTGTGGGTTCCTTCTACGATGACTAGTGGATTTAAAAAATAGGCGGTCAAGGCCCATCTCTTGTGAGTAAACGAAAGAATCAATTGGTGAAGAAGCCAAAAAACGGCTAGGTCGGCTAAGACGATTAATAGTCGGTAAACAAAAGCCGGATATTCACTCAGGCTACCCAAGGCAAATAACCATTGATTGAGCATGGGGTAATTGCTGAAGTTTCGAGCACTAGAGGGACCCATTGCTTCATACAGCGGCTTTAGATTGTGGTAATGCTCAAGGTAAATCAACTCTTCGGGCACATAGGTATAAGGGCTGATACCTCTTAGAAAAAGTGTTCCGTCCCAAATGAATCGATAGAAATCTTGAGATAAACTGGGGGTGCTGAAGGAAAAAATCAGTCGAAACAACAGTCCGCTAATTAAGATGACCCCAATAGAAATAGGTTGCCTTAGCAAATAGAAGTAACACCCAAAACTTAGCCCCACTGAAAAGAAAAGCAGATAAAGGTCTGATCGCTCAATCTGGTACCCTATAAGGTAATAGGCCGCCGTTGAGCAGAGTACTAAGAGAATGCTAAAAAGGGTTTTCATGCTTGCCTCCATGAAGATAAACATACCCAACTAAAAGCCACAGCTGTAAAGAGGTGGAGGCCTATAAGACTAAAGGAGGCCGTTTGAATATCAAGAGCAAAAGCCGTCCAGGCGAGCAGCGCAATTAGCCCTTCTACAAGTCTAAAGCGCTTAAGTCGGGTTTTCAGGCGCTCTTTAAACTGCTTGATTTTAGGTGTTCGTACAAAGGCTGATCGAATCCCTAGGTGCCCTTCAACCACCGCACGGGCATTCATATAACTCATTCCTGCAGATAGCGTGAGGTAAAGAAGATAGTTTACAGTCCAAACCAATAAGGGCGCTTTTGTGTTGGCTGCGCGGTCTGCTTTATAAAGCGCAATTCCAAGAAATATTGCAGACAGCGAAAGCCCGTTGACGATCAAGCCCATACAGTGCAGTTGACTGGCAGAAAAGGGGATCAACAGCGCAGATAGTCCCATAATGAGTAGGAGAAAAGAAGCCAAGTAGAAGGTGGAGCCTAATAAGTGCATAAAGGCATGAAAGCGGACGCTGCCATTTCGGAGCCTGCTCAACCTAGCGCGAAGCAATCTAAAGTTTTCGGCGGCTCCTTTGTTCCATCGAAACTGCTGGGTGAAGTAGGCCGAGGCGGTGGCCGGAAGTTCACTTTCTGCCGTGATGTGGGCCGCATAGCTTATGCGGTAGCCCTCTAACTGCGCCCTGTAGGCCAGATTGAGATCTTCGGTCAATGTTTGGGTACTAAAGCCGCCAATCTGCTCAATAACCGACTTCTTCCAAAGGGCTGCCGTTCCGTTGAAGGTGCTCATAAGGTTTAAGTGGTCTCTGGCGATGTGCTCGTTGATGAAGTGGTGATTAAGCCCTAGAACCTGCAATTGGGTGATGCGATTCTGAGTGGCGTTACTATAAGTCCACCTTGACTGTACCGCGGCAATAGAGGGCTCTTCAAACCCCTCTAGGCTTCGAACCAGCCAATTAGGGTCTAGGTTGAAATCGGCATCGAAGAGGGCGATGTAGGCTCCTTTTGCTTTTTTCAGTCCTTCGTTGAGGGCTCCTGCTTTGAATCCTTTTCTGTGCTGTCTCCTTAGGTGAACCGCCTCGAATCCGAATGCATTAAAACGTCTAACCCATTCAGCATTGATCTCGATAGAGGCATCGGTAGAGTCGTCTAACAGTTGAATTTCTAAAAGCTGTTGGGGGTAATTTATCTTTAAGAGGCTAGAAAATAGGGTATCAACCACGTGGCCCTCGTTAAACAAAGCGATCTGAAAGGTGACAAGGGGAAGCGATCCGTCTGCTAATCGCGCTGGTTCTTGGCTATTGGCCGATTGCAATCGTTGGGCCTTAAGCTGCTGCGAGCAGACCAGACTTAAATAGAGCTGATAGCCCGAATAAAGAATCAGTAGGGCGGTAATTAGGCTAAAAAAGTAAACCAGAAGCAGGGCGATCATTTCTTTAGGCTATAGGTGAAGATCCACAGTAGAATTTTGTAGCCTGCCATAACGGTTCCTTTAAGGGTTCCTGATACTTTTGAAACGCCGATACGCGGTCTATAACGCACCGGAATCTCTGTGTAGGGAATGTTTTTTTTGAGAATTTTTAGCTGCATTTCAACGGTCCATCCGTAGGTCTTGTCCCTCATTTTAAGGTGCTCCAAGGTTTCCCACTCAATGGCCCTAAAAGGGCCAAGGTCGGTAAATCGCGAGCCGTATAAAAGGTTCATCAGTTGGGTGGCTAGTGCGTTTCCAAAGCGCTGTTGGGGGGTCAGCGCTTTCTTTTCGAGCTGAGGAGTTACTCGTGTGCCTAGACTAAAATTAACCTCGTTTTTTAAGATCGGATCAATCAGCTGCTCGAGCTCTTCTGGGTAGTCAGAATAGTCGCCATCTAGAAAAACGACTATGTCTTTTGGCTTAGCCTTATGGGCTAAATAGGCGATGCCCTTTAGACAAGCATGCCCATACCCTTTTTGAGCCTCGAAGAGCACGGTGGCCCCTGCCTTTTCGGCTTCGGCAGCAGTGCTATCAGTAGATCCGTTGTCAACCACCACCACTTCGTCGACCAAAGCGGGCAGATCGCGCAAAACTAGGGCAATACTTTTGGCCTCATTAAAAGCGGGTATGATTACCCAAATCATGCTTGAATGTTTGGGTTTGCGGTGTTTTCTAGGCGCAATACGCCACGGGGACACACTTCTGCGCAGATGCCGCATCCGACGCAAGATGCCCGCTTTATAGGTTCTGCTTTTTGAGCGTAGGCCCTAACATCGATTCCCATTTCACAATAGGCGGAGCAGTTACCGCATGAGATGCACTGGCCAGAATTAGTGGTAATTTGAAATTTAGAGAATAGTTTTTGCTGAAGGCCTAGGATGGCGGCCATTGGGCATCCAAATCGACACCATACCCGGTTGCCTAGTAGCGGATAAAATCCGGTACCAATTACCCCAGAGAAGATGCTGCCTACGAAGAATCCGTATACCGATCTCAAGCTGTGAGACGGAATTAAAAAGACGTGATAGGTGTCGCTTAGAAAATGCATGCCGGTAAATCCGGCTAACAATACTCCCACAATGATCATGGCTGTTTTGGCTTCTTTGGCGATCCACGCTCTTCGCTTGAAATAGATGAGTGCTATCACAGCCACCAGCAGGCTAACCACAGTCAAAATAAAAACAGAAGGGCTAATCCAATAGTCTTCAGGATGCTCTAATAAATAGCTGTGAACCACCCCAACGGTACTGAGGGTGATCAGTACTAGAATGCTGTGAATCATCCACCGCTCGAGCTTCCAGGACCGAATGCTGTTGTCGCTGAGGTGTCTAAAGGCGTCTCCGGCTGTTTCGGCTAGGCCACCGCATCCGCATACCCAAGAACAGTACCAGCGCTTTCCAAACTTGTAGGTGAGAATGGGGCTAATCACAAAAATAGAGAGCACCCCAAAGAGCAACAGCCCAATTCCTAAGCTCTGAGCAGAAACAAACGACTCAATGTAGTAGCCATCAAACAGGTAATAATTGAGTGGCCACATGCTTTTAAGGTCGTAGTAGGGCAGGTCTCCATTTAAGCGGGCCATGAACTCGGGCAGTAGAAAGGCGAATATCAACTGAAAGAACATCACGCTCAGAGTGCGAATTACCTGATAGCGGCTGTGTCGGTACTTCACGATAAATTTCACCCCAAATAATAAAATGGCCAGCGTGTAGAGTGCCCCGTAGACAAACCATTGAGTAGCGGGCTTTCCAGACAACGATTGGCTGATAGAGTCGAAGCCCCTAATCATAGGCTCTAGGTAGGCGTCGAAAAAGTACAATACCACATAAAAGGCCGTCAGCGCTAGGGCGCTCACATAGGCCCACACTCCGCGTTGCGTCAGTGACTTGATCGCGTTGGCGTTATTTTTAACTCCTGAATTATAGGGGGCGTAGCTGGCATAGGTATACCCCAGAATGGCTAAGGCGATCAGTGACAGGGCAGATCCGGTTAAAACGCTAGAGGGTACAGCGAGTGACTGGCCCACCCCTGAGGCAAAAAGTAAGAGAATACCCAAGAGCCCTAAAAACGTGAAAGCGCGCTGGCTAGCTGTTGTTTGATACGAAAGCATGTTTAAGTTCTTTAGTGTAATTCTTACTGAATTCGGTATCGAAGTGAGCGGTTTCTAATTGTTCAACCACTGTATCTATAGATGCCGATTGGTCAAGCCAATGCTCAAAAACACTTTGCTTGAGTCGTATTCCGAAGGCGTTTACCCCTAAAAACAGACGAGAATGCGCTTCGTACGCCAAGGTAAGGCCTTTAGTCATTTTAGTGTTGTGCCAATGAAAGTGTTGCTCTGAGTTTTTGCGCTTGGCCAAGTTGCTCACTTGTCCGTAGGTCTGGTATTCTAGGTCAAAAAATTTGGCGGAGTTAAACCAATGACCTTGAACGTAAGTAAAGGGTCCATCAATGAGGTGTTTAGACAAGGCATCAGCCATTTGACGCGCTACATACCATACCGCCTCTAGGGCTCTTCGCTTTGGATCAGACTGTCTTAGCTCGGCGCAGTCTCCAATCGCGAAGATTGATTTTTCGCTGGTTTGAAGGTGTTCATTGACAAGGATTCCTTGATTTAATTCTAGGCCGCTTTCTTCTAGAAAAGAAATATGCGGCTGCACCCCAATGCTAACCCCAACAAACTGAGCTTCTAACTGAGAGTTGTCGCTCAACTCAACCCCGCTTACACGCTTGCCATCATGGGTTAGAAAGCCTTTTACTTCTGTGTTAGCAACTACTTCAACACCCCTCGATTCTAGGTGCTTCTGCACCAATAGTGCATCAGAGTCGGGCAATACCGAAGACCAGAACAAGGGTTCTCTGATGAGCATCTTAACGTCTATTTTTCGACTGTGTAGCATTTCGGCTAGCTCTACTCCGATGAGTCCTCCGCCCACCACCAAGGCATTTTTGCAGTGCTTATGGCTTTGAGTGTAGCTTTCGATTTTTTCGAGATCAGTTAAGTGGTAAAGGCCAGATACACCCTTCAAGTGGGTGTTGGGCCAGTCTAAGAAGCGCGGTTTTGAGCCTGTAGCTATGACCAGAATATCGTAGTTCAACAAAAGCGTGCCCGACAAATACTTCTCAATCTTGAGCTGTTTGTTCGTTCTGTTTAATGCGGTAACCCGTCCTCTGATACGGTTTATTGGGCTATCATTCCAAACCCCTCTTTCGTAGGGCTCGGTCTGCTTTAGAGTCAAGTGTCCCATGTACACATACATGAGGGCGGTTCGCGAAAAGAAGTAATCGGCCTCCTCTGAGATGAGATGTACCTTAAATTGAGCAGAGGCGCTGAGGTTGAGAGCAAGGGTGCTTCCTGCGACTCCATTTCCGATGATACATACCTCTTGCATACTTTTTACTAACTGCTTGTGATAGTAGTTTAAGTGACTGAAATTGTCATGAGCGCGCTATCATTTCTTTGAACAAAGTGATCAGATTAGGCTCGCAGGCCTTTGCGATAGATAGAATCTCCTCTACGTTTATGGGCTGTAGACAGTCTGGATCGCATTCGTCAGTGAGTACAGATATGGCGATGACAGGAAGGCTCAAATGATTCGCCACAATCACTTCAGGAACGGTGCTCATTCCAACAGCATCTGCTCCTATTATGCTCAGCATTCGGTACTCGGCCCTTGTCTCTAATTGCGGGCCCACTACTGCGGCATACACCCCTTTGTTCAGGTTGATTTGGTGTTCTTCGGCAATTTGAATAGCCAAGGCAGACAACTTACTGTCGTAAGGGCAGAGCATGTCTACAAATCGGGGGCCGTATAAAGTAACATCTGAGAAGGCTAATGGAGATCCGCCTTGAAGATTAATGTGATCGTCAATGAGCATGAGCTGCCCCTTTGAGAAGCCTTTATTAATGGCTCCTGCCGCATTGGATATCATCAGTTTCTCAATGCCCAGTGCGTGCATTACGCGAATCGGATAGGTCAGTGCCACAAAATCATAGCCCTCGTAAAGGTGAAAGCGACCCTGCATGACCACTACCTTTTTTCCGCTTAGTACTCCGTAAAGTAGTTTCCCAGAATGGTACTCTACGGTTGATACCGGAAAGTGCGGAATATGGTGGTAGTGGGCCACCGCTAAAATTTCGAGCTCATCGACGAGTTGGCCTAGGCCCGTTCCTAAAACAATTCCAATTTCTGGGGTCTCGAAACCTTTAGACCTAAGGTGTTCTAGTGTTTCGGTGAGTAATTCATTCTTCAACATAGACGTACTAAATTACGCCATTTCTGCCGAGTCACGGAGTGCTAACTGTTTAAAAAATCAAAGTGGGCTAGATCGTCAGCGGTGTCTACATCACGCAATTTTTTCAGCATGGCCACCTTTAATTTTTCGCTGTCTGCGCACATTAGGGTGCGCTCATAAACCTCAGCATTGGAGAATTCTATGGTGGTAAAAAGACTGGGTTGAGGGGCCTTTAGAGCAATAAGGTAATAACCCCCATCTTCTGCTGGGCCGATTACTAGGTCACATGAATCGAGCTTTTCAAAGGCCTCGTCGATAATCGTTGTGCTGATTTCAGGAAGGTCACTTCCGATAAGCACGACCTTTTGGTAGTTGTTGAGCAGCTCGTTAAAGGCGTTGTTCATGCGCTCTCCAAGACCTGATCCGATCTGAATGTGCTGCTCAGCCTGAAGATCTATTGGTACAGACTCAAGGCTGTCACTATAATAGAGATGTAGTGAAGCGCTCACCCCTTTCACGGCCTTTAGCGTTAGCGCTACTAGCCTAGCATAGATCTCTAAGGCCCTTTGATTGCCGATAGCGGCGGCCAATCGTGTTTTTACCGCCCCTAGGCGTTGATTCTTCAGGAAAAGAGCTAGAGCTCTCTCTTGTTTAGTATCTTTCATTAACAATGTAAAAATAGCGGCTAATTCAATGCCTCAAAAAAAACCACCTATGGCCAAAACTGTTTTTTTGATTTCGTTAACCGGTCTATTGTTTTTATCGAGCTGTGCTCAAAAAGTAGAGACTCAAACGTATTATTCTGAGCCCTACAGGCCACAGTATCACTTCAGCCCTGATTCTATGTGGATGAATGACCCGAACGGACTGGTCTTCGACGGCAGTTCTTATCACCTGTTTTACCAATACCATCCAGAAGATATTGTTTGGGGTCCAATGCATTGGGGTCATGCCATCAGCAGTGATCTGGTTAGTTGGGAGCACCAGCCTATAGCGCTATACCCGGATCAGAATGGAACGATTTTTTCAGGTAGCGCGGTTATGGACTATGACAATACCTCGGGTCTAGGCACTGAAGAAAATCCCCCAATGGTGGCCATTTTTACCTATCACGATGCTGCCGGGGCCGAACAAAAGACCGATAATTTTCAAACTCAAGGAATTGCGTTTAGCCTTGATAAGGGTAAAAGCTGGACTAAATACGCGGGAAACCCCGTGGTAAAGAATCCAGGCTACATAGATTTTAGAGACCCCAAAGTGTTTTGGCATGAAGATTCCTCTTCATGGATCATGTCCTTAGTGGCAGGAGATCACCTACAGCTTTATCGCTCAGAAAACTTGATAGACTGGAATTTGACCTCTACTTTCGGACATGAAGTTGGGGCCCATGGCGGGGTCTGGGAATGCCCAGATCTCTTTGCCCTTGAACTCAACGGCGAGACCCATTGGGTACTGCTGATTAGCATCAATCCGGGCGGCCCCAACGGAGGCAGCGCTACACAGTATTTCATAGGAGATTTTGACGGTTATGACTTTTCATCAGACCAAGAGTCGATTAAATGGGTAGATTTTGGCCCTGATAACTACGCAGGAGTAACCTTTAATCATGCACCCAACGATAAGCGTTTGTTCATGGCCTGGATGAACAACTGGTCTTACGCGCAAAACACACCAACCTCCAGGTGGCGTAGCGCCTCAACCTTACCCCGTGAGCTCAGTTTATACAACGCTAAGGACGGGGTTCGATTAAAAAACACACCAATTGAGGCCCTAGAGCAGTTGAAGGTGCCCGCACCAATTAGCCCGCAGAGCAGCGGTGAAAATACTTACGTGAACTTACCCTCAGGTCAGACTTTTGTGCGACTAGAGCTTCCGATGATCCCTACCGAATTTGTGCTTACTAGCCTTAAAGACGAGCAGCTTAATTTTAGCCTCAATGCCGAAAGCAAGAAGCTGATTATCGATCGTTCGTTCTCAGGAGAGGTAAGCTTTAGCGAAGCATTTGCGGCCCCGATCATTATAGATCTTTCACCTAGCCTTTCTGATTTACTTACCCTTGATTTATGGATAGACGTCTCATCTGCAGAGCTTTTTATTAACGACGGAGAACAATCGGCCACACTTCAGTATTTCTCTAACGAGCCTATGAGTCGCCTGGTCTACAAGACGGGCCACAAGGGTATCAGAATAAAGCAAGTGGCCGGCATTGAGCGCATTTGGTAGAAAACCAATAGTTTGTTAAAGTAATGACCGCTATATTTAAACAAAAAAAGAAAATGAAAATGGAATCAACTGAAAATCAAACAAATAAGCGTAGGGAGTTCTTGACGAAGGTGTGCCCAACAGTTGCCTTTGCTGTGTTCGGAA
>Ga0222714_10001194_pt1 | contig 29447 bp, 54 predicted proteins | sample C33_3DmetaG_FD_165048 | JGI IMG/M metagenome (GOLD analysis project Ga0222714, IMG submission 165048) | Estuarine water microbial communities from San Francisco Bay, California, United States - C33_3D | ecosystem: Environmental > Aquatic > Marine > Unclassified | place: USA: California... | reverse complement strand
ATTACAAATGGTGCATATGCTCAGTTAGTTTCTATCTTCACTATTTGTGATGATGTTGCAATCTTTACTGGATCTGGTGGGCAGTGTGATATTACAAACTCTAACTCATCTTTTGGAAATAAAGGATTAGTTTCTCTTGGTGTTGGTGGTACTGATTCTGGATCAATTTACAGAATGACAGGTTCTGTAAATTCAACTGCACTTGAGGATACTGATGTTGTTGTTATTTCTGGAGTTGGATCTTATAGACCTTATGATGGACAAGCACTGTATTTTGGAAAATTATATTACACAGTAGATTCTATTATTGTAGATAATCCTGGATCTGGATATAATCCATTAAATCCACCAACAGTAACAATAGATGCTCCAACTGGACCATCTGGAATTAGAGCAGAAGCAATTGCAGAAATAAATCCAGATGGGGAAGTTTCTGGATTTACAATAACTGCAACTGGATCGCAATATGAATTAGAAAATCCTCCAAATATTTCTGTTAGTGGGTCTGGTGGAGCATCTGGTACTGTTGTTCTTCAACCAATTTATTATTCAATTGATAGTGCAACTTTACCAGTTGCAGGTATCAGCACTGTTACTTTGAAAACGGTTTTAAATTATGAAGTTGGGTCTGGAACTACTGCTTATTTTGCAAGGCAGAGTTTACAAATTGCATCATCACACTCATTTGAATATGTTGGATCTGGAACTAATATCTTTACAGCAAAACCTGCTTTAGGTGGTGTAACAATTCAAGAAAATGAAGTTCAATTTAGAGATGGAGGTCTGGTAGTTTATACCAGCACAGATCAGGCTGGTAACTTTAGAATTGGTGATGGTGTTTCTGTGAACCAATTTACAGGAACAATCAGTGGTAGAGACTTCGATCAGAGTCTTCTAAATACAGTAACACCCCTAATTATTGCCCTGGATCAGATAGGATAATATGGCACAGATAGCACTTAATAAGTTTTTGACTATTAGGCACAATATTACTAGTTCTAATGTTGGAATTTATACTGCTCCAAGTGGAGTTGCTTCCATCATTCTACTTGCTCAGGTTAGTAATGTAGGTACAGGAACCTCAACACAAACAGTAACAGCATCACATTCAAGAAGTAGTGTTGATGCAAGGTTGGTAAAAGAAACTCCAGTTCCAGCAAATGATTCTGTATCATTATTGACTGGAAGATTAATTTTAGAAACAGGTGATATTTTTAAAGTTCAGGGAAGTGTAGATGGAACTCTTGAGATTGTTCTTAGCGTTCTAGAAAGTGCCAAGAGGTAATTAAATGGCAGATTTTTTATCAAAAAGACTAAGAGATATAAAGGTTGGTTTATCTGGTTACAATGATACAGATACTGTATTAGAAGTAACTGGTAAAGTTGGAATTGGTACAACCAATGCAACTGCAGAGTTGCAAGTTAGTGGAAATCAATTAGTAACTGGAACAGTTACTGCTTCTCAACTCAGTGGAGATGTTTCTTCAGGATTTGCTACAGTCACAACTCTACAAGGAACTGTAGTTAATGGTGGAACAGGATACCTAGGAGTTGGTGTTGTAACTTCTCTATCTGGAACAGATTTAAACTATAGTGGAATATCAACTCTCACAACACTTCAGGGGACTACAGCAACTTATACAACAGGCAATTTTACAACAGGCAATTTTACAACAGGCAATTTTACAACAGGTCAAATCAATACTGGTGTAATTACTGCAGTTAGTGGTAATACTTTAGATTACAATACTGGAGACATTGATATTTTATCAGGAACATCTGCTAAGTTCCTTGGAATTAGCACTCTCCAAACTTTAGATGGTGGATCTGTTAGTTATGCTAATGCTTATTTTACAAATGCAGATATTGGTGTAGGTGTAGTAACAAGTATTAGTGGAGATACAGCAACTTATATTACTGGTAATTTTACAACTGGCTATATTAATACTGGAGTTGTAACTTCCATTAGTGGAACTACTGCAACTTATACTACAGGAACAGTATCCAATCTCCATGTACCCACAGAGGCAAGAATTGTCACTGGTATTGTCACAACTCTGAGTGGCACAAATCTCAATTACTCTGGTGTTGGCACAGTTGCAGATGCAAGAATCACATCACTGAATGTTTCTGGTGTTTCTACATTCCAATCTAGTGTATATGTTAAGGATAATGTTCCTGTCTGGTTTGGAGAATCTGGTGCTGCTGGTGACTTGCAAATTAAGAGTGATGGAACTACAAGTTATATTGAAGAAAGAACATCTGCCCTAAAAATATACTCTAATGATTTATATTTACAAGATTATACAAGTGCTAAAACATATTTAAGAGCACAAGCATCTAATTCTGTAGAGATCTACTATAACAATTCTAAGAAACTTGAAACCACAAGCAATGGAGTTCAAATCACTGGTGTAACAACTTCAACTGGTGGATTCTCTGGTGCACTGAATGGTGATGTAACTGCTGGCATTGTAACTGCATCTAACAGTCTTTATGTTTCTGGTGGACTCTATGATGGAAATGCACAGACTGGTAATGCAAATGAAGTTCTAATTTCAACTGGAACTGGTGTTGATTGGGTTCCAATTGCTACTATTAACAACTTCAATGGATTAACCATTAGGGATGAAGGAACTATTGTAGGCACAGCAGCAAGTGTAACTTCCCTCAATATTGTTGGTCAGTATATTACTGCAACTGATGATGGAACTGGTGTTGGAGTGACAATTACAGTTAATGTTCCTCCAGGTGGCACTGATGGACAAGTTCAGTACAACAATGGTGGAGAATTTGGTGGTTCTGAAATATACTTTAATGATTCAGCAAACAAAGTAGGAATTAACACCTCTATAATGACAAGAACCCTCCAAGTAAAGGGGGATGTTGGAATAAGCAGCAATCTATATGTTAATAGAGTATATGTTAATGAATTAATTCCTTTAGAAAGTTCAGAACTGGTATCAAAAAATTATGTTGATACATTTGCAGAAGGAATTCAAGTCCAAAAAGCAGTTTCTTTAGGTTCAACAGAAAATCTTTTTTCTGTTTATGATAATGGTGCTAGTGGTGTTGGGGCAAAACTTTATGGTGTTGGTGTAGGCACAACCTCTATTGATGGGACTAATCTTTTTGAGGGGGAAAGAATTCTCATTAAGCAGCAGACAAATCTTTTTGAAAATGGATTCTATGTAGTAACAAGAGTTGGTAATGGATCAACTTCTTGGGAGTTAACTAGATCACCTGATTATGATCAACCTGGAGAAATTGAAACAGGAGACTTTTCTTTCATCCTTGGTGGAGTAAGAGAACAAGGAAAGGGTTTTGCTCTTATCACTAAAAATACCTATGCAATTTCAATTGGTGTTTCTGCACTTGAATTCACTCAGATTTCATCACCATCACAAAAAGGTGCAGGTCTTGGTTTATATGATTCTGGTCCTGACATTAATGTTGGAACTGCAAGCACTTTAAGAATTGTTATCAATCCAGAGGATATTGATCTAGCAACTGTTTCAACTCCAGTAACAAGCCTATCTTCTGGTTCAGATAAATTTATTTCACATCTTGATGTAGATGATTATGGTAGAGTTGTTGGTATAACTAGTAATACTCATACTTTAGCTACAAGTTCAGTAAAGGGTATAGCATCATTTGATTCTACTAATATCTCAGTCTCTGCTGGTATTGTAACATTAACACCAAGAATTGAAATTCATGATATTAGATCTTCTGGGTTTACCACCACTACTAATTTAAGAATTAGTGGTCCACTATATGATACCCCAGGAAATGTGGGTGTTGCAAACTCTGTTCTTGCATCTACAGGAACTGGCGTTAAGTGGGTACAACCTCTTGGCATACAAGGTCCACAGGGAGTTCAAGGACCTCAAGGTTTTCAGGGTGCAATTGGACCACAAGGTTTCCAAGGATATCAAGGAGTACAAGGAGATACAGGTGCTCAGGGAGTTCAAGGTGCACAGGGAGTTCAAGGTGCTCAAGGTGTTCAAGGTGCTCAAGGTGTTCAAGGTGCAATTGGACCACAAGGTTTCCAAGGATATCAAGGAGTACAAGGAGATACAGGTGCTCAGGGAGTTCAAGGATCGCAGGGTGTTCAAGGATCTGTAGGTGCTCAAGGTGCTCAAGGTATCCAAGGTGCCATTGGACCACAAGGTTTCCAAGGATATCAAGGAGTACAAGGAGATACAGGTGCTCAGGGAGTTCAAGGTGCTCAAGGTAGACAAGGCACTGTAGGTGCTCAGGGTTCTGTAGGTGCTCAGGGTTCAGTGGGAGCACAAGGTGATACTGGTGCTCAAGGGATTCAAGGTGCTATAGGACCTCAAGGATTTCAAGGTGATGCTGGACCCCAGGGGGCACAAGGATTCCAAGGTGTTCAAGGTGCTCAAGGAATACAAGGTGCACAAGGTAGACAAGGGGATACAGGTGCTCAGGGAGTTCAAGGTGCTCAAGGAATTGTAGGTGCTCAAGGTTCAGTGGGAGCACAAGGTGATACTGGTGCTCAAGGGATACAAGGTGCACAAGGAGTACAAGGTGCTTTAGGTCCTCAAGGCACCATAGGTGCTCAGGGTGCTACAGGTTCTCAGGGAATACAGGGTGCACAAGGAGTACAGGGTGCTACAGGTGCTCAAGGTGCAATAGGTGCTCAGGGTGATACGGGTGCTCAAGGGATACAAGGTGCACAAGGTAGACAGGGTGATGTAGGTGCTCAAGGTGCACAAGGAGTGCAAGGAGCAACAGGTGCACAAGGAGTGCAAGGATCAACAGGTGCTCAAGGGGCTGCTGGTCCTTCCAATGTTGTCAGTGCATCTGATGTTACAACCAACTCAACTTTCTATCCAGTTTTTGTTGCCGGTACAGGAAATCAAACTCCAAGTATTAGAACAACTGCAACTGCATTTAGTTTCAATCCAGGAACTAATGTAATGACAGTTGGTAATGATGGATCTGTATTATTTGGACCAAACACTAATTGGGCACAATATTTAAGAGTTGGTGGAAATGGAAATGCTGATACTACAAATGCTTCAGTAGTCACTACAAATGGAAATCTTCATATTGATGGTAAGACTGGTGCATTCACAACGTATATTAACTACTACAAAGCAACTGGTGGAGTTGCCTTTGGTAATGGTGCAAGTGGTGTTGTTGCCTGGATGGGTCCTGATGGAGATTTGTGGAAAGGTGGTGCTGATAATAGTGGAAGTCAATACTGGCACGCAGGTAATGATGGTTCTGGTTCTGGTTTAGATGCTGATTTACTTGATGGTATTGATAGTTCTTCTTTTATGAGACGTGATCAGACTTATAGTTCTGATTTAAATACTGCTGCTCTGGCAGGTGTTTATCGAGTAAATGGTTTCACAAATGGACCTTCAGGTGGCGCTAGTTATGGTACTCTACTGAATGCTAATAATGCCTCTGATACTGGAGCTCAATTTTATATAAACTATAATGATGGAAATGTTTTTACTCGGGGTGGAAATTCTTCTACCTTTAATGGAAGTGGAAGTAATACAGCATGGGCTAAGCAGTGGTCATCAGAAAATGATGGTGCTGGATCTGGTCTAGATGCTGATTTACTTGATGGTTACGGTTGGGATACTTATGGTAAGGACGTTCGTGCTATAAACTTCTACGCAGATGATTGGTTTCGTAACTATAACTCTGGTGAAGGTCTTTATAATGAGGCAAATGGAAACCATTGGTATTCTGATGCATCTAACTATTGGAATCTAACTTTAGGTGGTGTTGGCGGTGGTGGATTCCGAATTAGAGATAGTCATGGTGCAAGTGTCAGAGGATATGTCTACGCCAACAGCGGCAATGAAATTGGTTTTCTGAATAGTGCCGGAAACTGGAGATTAACTTGTACAAATTCAGGCAGTCTTTTGAGAGATGGTTCCTATACTATATGGGATTCGGCTAATGATGGTTCTGGTTCTGGTCTAGATGCTGATTTACTTGATGGTATTGATAGTTCCCAGTTCTTAAGGTCTGATGCTAATGATGAAGGAACTGGTTCTTATCTCTTTAATAGAAATAACCCAGCAATATCCAATAGTTCTTATGTTCAAGGAAATAATAATTTAGAACTAAGAACAAATAATGCATCAAATCCAATCTTAGGATTCCATAGATCTGGATATAGTGCAGTTGCATTGTACCATGATACAAATGTTTCTTTAAGGATTCGTGATGCAAATACTGGAATTGATGCTTTTTTGTGGCACAGTGCTAATGATGGTTCTGGATCTGGTTTAGATGCTGATACTGTTGATGGAATTGATGGAACAAGTTTTCTCAGAAGAGAAGTTAATACCTGGCAATCTTCATCCGAGGGGCAACTGAGATATTATTATGCTTCTGGTTCTAGATCATATTATCAATCTCCAAGTGGTTATGAGTGGAGGAATGCTGGAGATATTGCCTTGGCTATTCTTGATGGCAGTGCAAATCTGACAATTTATGGAAATATAACAGCATCTGGAACAGTCACTGCATCCTCAGATGCTAGTCTAAAAGAAAATATTGAAGTTATTGACAATGCACTTGAAAAAGTATCACAAATTCGTGGTGTTACTTTCACAAGAAATGATCAAGAAGATAAGGAAAAAAGACATGCTGGTGTGATAGCACAAGAAATAGAAAAAGTTCTTCCTGAAGTTGTTTTTGAGAATGAAGAGGGAATTAAATCAGTTGCCTATGGAAACCTTATTAGTCTTTTAATAGAAGCAATTAAAGAACAACAAGAGCAAATAAATAGTTTAACAGATAAAATAAACAAATCGAGCAATTGACATGATTTCAACTATTACTTATACAGTTTCTGAATATAATTCATCTGATTCTAGTGTAGAAGTTGTTTTTACTAGAGGATCAGATGAGTTTATCTATAAAAAAATTGTTAATATCCCACACTTAGAAGATGGTTCTGTGGATGAGGAATATTTTGAAAAAATTTTAGAAGATCAACTTTTTGGAGTAATTAACAAACTGAAAGTAGGTGCTATCACGTTCCAAGATCCAAATGAAGTACAATCTTTCCCAGTGGGGATTGCAAGTACTTAATAAATAATTTAAAAGATATTCGAACATCTTTTAAATAGTATCATAAATAAAGAAAAAACAGATTCATGAGCACTCTGCAGACAAATTTGATCACAAATGCAGTTGGATCTCCATTGTTAAAGTCCAGTGGAAGTATTATCCAAACTGCTAGAGTAAGGTCCGATTCTAGAACCGTTTATTCAGCATCAGGAGCTGCAGGTGATGGTACTACAATTACAGACTTAAATATAACTATATCACCAAGAAATTCCAATAGTTTATTAATAATTACTTGGCACATTTTTTTTGAATCAGATGAAAATACTTGCTTTTTGGTGCATCAAGATGGGGCACTAATAACCACTGCAGGATATACTGGATATAATAGTGTTGGTGGAAATAATTTAACAAGTGCCCTACAAGTAGCTCCATATGATGCTGCTAACGATAACTCCAGCACTCCTCATATGCAAAAATTGGTTTATTATGCTACAGCAGGAAGTACAGCATCTAGAACTTATGCCCCAGCAGTAAGATCTAGTTCAGGGGTTACAAATACATTTACTTTAAATAGGTGCATTGCCAACGCAGGAGCAGATCAATATGAAGTTGGAGTAAGTTTTGGTAGAATTTTTGAGGTATCCCAATGAGTCAAGTAGCAGTTAGTCAAATTTATGACAGGACTGGAAGTAAAATATTACTTCCTAGGTCTGGTTCAGTAATACAAACAATTACTCAAAGAATTGATGCAACTAGCACTCACACTGATACTGAAATAACTCCACTAAATATTACTATTACTCCATCATCTGTTGGAAATACTATTCTTGTGGAATGGATTATTTCTGGAGAAGCTAGTAGCCCAAATAATGGTGCTTTTATTTTGGTTAATGGGTCATTTGGACTGACTGGGGGCTTCCCAGTAGTTGGAGGTAGTGAAGCAGCAGACCAACAATATCAATCTGGAAACTATGGATATTTTATTTGGAACTATGATAACAACAGCGCTACTACTCCCTCAACAGCATCTGTTTTATTTCCATTTAGAGCAGTTTCTGTAGAACCATTAACATTTAGCATTTATGGTAATGGAACTTTTTATTTAAATAGAACAGTTAACACAGGAACAGTGGGAACAGTTAGTAATGAGATTACAGTTAGTTTTGTTAATGCATACGAATTTAAGGGTATATAAAAATGTCATCAATTTTAAATGTAGATACAGTTAGAAATTTATCTAATAACATTACATTAACAACTAGTGGTTCTGTTGTAGGATTTCATCAGGTTTTTTCTACAGGATATGTAAATTTTGCTGCAGCAGTTACTGGAGATGGTTTGGAAGTTTATCCATTAAGATTATCCATAACTCCAAAGAATGCTAATAATATTTTAATTATGGAATGGATGTTAGGTGGGGAATCTCATCATAATGTTGGATTTTTAATTCATAGAGATGGATCTCTAATAACCACTGCTGGAGAACAGGCATATAATAATGATGCTGGAAATGTAAGATATTCTACTGTTGGTGTAGGTTGGTATGATGCCAACAGTGACACAACTCCATCAAACAATAGATTAACTTATCAATGTGTTGCTGGATCAACAGCAACAAGAACTTATGCCCCAGCAGTTAGGAGTACTTATGGAACAGCAGTAGCTTATCGTATGAATAGATATTATACTACTGCTGATGAATTCAACACCAGTTATGGATTTATTATGGAAATAGCAGTTTAATTATAAATAAAAAAAAGAAATTATTTTATACTATTAAAATCATGCCAGCAAAAACAGTAAGAAGTTTTGGAAGACCTCCTGAATATAGCACTGCTATTATTGATTTGTGCCCAGGAGCAAGTTGGTCTATAAGTGGAGATGATTACTCTACTTTAATGTGGAACAGTTCAGACATTGCTAAACCATCTGAAGATGAAATCAAAGCAAAGTTAGCAGAACAAAAAGCAGATTGGGAATCTTTGCAATACTCAATAAAAAGATTTAATGAATATCCAAAATTAGAAGATCAGTTGGCTCTTCTTTGGGATGATATGAATTCTGGCAATATTCCTGGAAAAGAAACATCTACTTGGTTCTCTACAATTCAAGAAATAAAAAATAATATTCCTAAAAATTAAATAATATTTTCTCTTGAACCCTGACAGAGTTATCCTACTCATGGATTTAATTCTTGTCAACTTGACACCCTCAAGACCTCATGTTACTATGAATAAGTCTTGAGGGTTCTTTGTGACTTTGAGACCCCAGACCTGTCCTTGGTGGTGGACAGTTTAATTAGTGTACTAGGGGGGAGTGGTGACCCCCCTTTTTTGTGCTATCCTGTAAGGACAGTAAAGAAATCACACATGTCAGTCAACCTAGAAGTTAAAGGATCTCTTGCTAAGTGTCTGGCAACAGAGAACCTCATTGTAGAGCATAAAAAGGTCTCTACTGCATCCTTTGATGTTGATAGGAGGGTTCTAACTCTTCCTATGTGGGATAGGGCATCTGCCACTGTTTATGACCTTCTGGTGGGTCATGAGGTGGGACATGCACTCTTTACTGATAACATTGATTGGACTAAAGAATACTCTGATGTTCCTAAGGATTTCATCAATGTGATTGAGGATGTTCGTGTAGAGCGTCTGATGAAGAAGAAATATCCTGGTCTTTCCAAAACTTTCTATAATGGTTATAATGAACTGAATAATGATGATTTCTTTTCTGTAAAAGATGAGAATCTTGATGATCTCTCATTCATTGATAGAATCAACATGTACTTCAAGATTGGTGCATTTCATAACATTGCATTCTCTGATCAAGAGGATGAGTTTGTGACTCGCATTAGTCAACTGGAAACCTTCAAAGAGGTTCTTGATATTGCTCGTGAAATTGTTCAGTTCTTGAATCATAAGAAAAAACAACTCACAGAGATGCCTGAAATTGCTCAGAATCAAGGACAAAGTGGGGAAGAAGTAGATTTTCCTCAGAATTCTGAACAAAACACTGAGGATTCTATGGATCTTGATCAAGAATCTCAAGAATCTTCTACTTCAGAGCAAGAATCTCAGGGAGACAATCCTATTACCATGGAACAAGAAATGCCCAATGGTGGTGGTCGTCAACCTAGTGATGAGCATGGTGAGTTTGAGTCTAAGACTGCCCAATCTTTTGATGAGAAAGCAGAGGAACTGACCAATAAGTTTGGGGAAGAGACTACTTATGTTGAGCTTCCTCAGGTTATTCTTGAAAATGTGATTATTCCCAATGAGTATATTCACAGTAAAACACAAGAGTATTATTCTAATAATGACTCTTGGATTGGTAGTTGGTACAAGGAAGTTGTTTCTGAGTATGTTCAGTACAAGAAATCTTCTGAGAAGGAAGTTTCCTATCTTGTGAAAGAGTTTGAGTGTAAGAAATCAGCAGATCAATATGCTCGTTCTAGCACTGCAAGAACTGGTGTTCTTGATACCAGCAAACTGCATACTTACAAGTTCAATGAAGATCTTTTCAAGAAAGTTTCTGTTATCCCTGATGGAAAGAATCATGGTCTGATCTTTATTCTTGATTGGTCTGGATCCATGTGTGATTGGATTCTTGACACTTGCAAGCAACTGTACAATCTGATTTGGTTCTGCAAGAAAGTAAATATCCCCTTTGAGGTGTATGCTTTTACTGTAGATTGCAATTCTTATGTTGACATCCAACCAAATCATCCTCCAATCTATAAAAAAGTCAGTGGTGTAGTTGCTCCTGAGAATTCTTTTAGACTTCTTAATTTCTTCACTAGTAAGACTAATTCTCGTGAATTGGATCAACAGATGAAGAACATCTGGGCATGTTGTTATGCTTTCCAGAAGAGGCAAGGTGCTGCTCCTAGGCATCTTGATCTCTCTGGTTCTCCTCTGGGTGATACTATGCTTGCTCTGCATGAATTGATCCCCCACTTCCAGAAGAGTAACAAACTTCAGAAAGTGAATGTTGTTTTCCTGACTGATGGTGAAGGTTATGTTAATGCCACCACCAAAGTTAAAAAGAATAACAGGGATGAAGAATATGTTGGCATTACTAAAGCATTCAAGACTACCATTCGCAACAGGAAGAATGGCAGAATCTATCCTGCTTATACCTATGGAAACTTCCCTCAGTATTCTAAGGTTCTTCTTTCTACTCTGAAAGATAAGTTTCCTACTGTTAATTTTGTCAACTTCAGAGTTATTCCTGGTAGGGATTTCAAGACCTGCTATGATTGGTATGGTAGGGAGTATGGTGACTATGATAAAGTAAAGAGCGTCTATAAGAAAAATCAATTCATTACCTTTACTAACACTGGATATGATCAATTCAATGTCATTCCTACCACTTCTTTGTCTCAGGATGAGAAGTTTGATGTTGAAGAGGGTGCAACTAAAGCACAAATCAAAACTGCATTTTCTAAAATGCTGAGTAAGAAGAAAACAAACAAGAAACTTTTGTCTTCTTTTATTGAAATGATTGCATGATGTGCCAGTTGGGGAAGAGTCCACTCTGCCCCTGACTCTGCTCCCACCCATGCTATAATTACTTTGTAATCAACCCAAGACCATGCAAGAACAACTTATCACACTACTAAAAGAACAGTTTGGTACTGAGATTGATGCTACTGCTGTTAAGTGCGTGGCAGATCAACTGAATACTTCTTATGCTACTGCATCTAAGTATCTACAAGCATATAAAACTGGTCGTGGTAAATGGAATCTTGAGGCAACCGTGAAAGAACTGGAACAAACTTACAATTCTCCTGCTGCTGAGGGAACTGATACTGTTCAGACTCTCAATGCAGTTGTGCAAAATCTTATTCCTAAAAAAGATGCTACCTTCGTCAGCTTTGGTAACTTTAGTGATATTAAGAAAGTTGTTTCTTCTGGGTTGTTTTACCCTGCTTTCATCACTGGTTTGTCTGGCAATGGTAAAACCTTTGGTGTAGAACAGGCATGTGCACAACTTGGTCGTGAATTGATTCGTGTCAACATCACTATTGAGACTGATGAAGATGACCTTATTGGTGGTTTTCGTCTAGTTAATGGTGAGACTGTATGGCACAATGGTCCTGTGGTTGAAGCAATGGATCGTGGTGCAATCCTTCTTCTTGATGAGATTGACCTTGCATCCAATAAAATCATGTGCCTCCAATCCATTCTAGAGGGTAAAGGTGTCTTCCTTAAGAAGATTGGTAAGCATATTGTTCCTAAGGCAGGATTCAATGTGTTTGCCACTGCTAACACTAAAGGTAAAGGATCTGATGATGGTCGCTTTATTGGCACTAATGTGCTCAATGAGGCATTCCTTGAGAGGTTTCCTATCACCTTTGAGCAAGAATATCCAACTCTTGCCACTGAGAATAAGATCTTGACTAAAGTTGCAGAATCTCTTAACATTCCTATGGTTGGAGAGCACACTGATTTTATCAAGCATCTTTGTACTTGGTCTGAGATTATTCGCAAGACTTTCAATGATGGTGGTATTGATGAAGTGATCTCTACTCGTCGTCTTGTACACATCATCAAAGCATATTCTATCTTTGGTAAGAAAGATAAGGCAATTAAAGTTTGCCTGAATCGCTTTGATGATGAAACCAAGTCCACTTTTGTGGAGTTGTATGACAAGATTGATGTTGAATTCCAGCAGGAGGAAGGGGAGTAATCCCTTTCCCTACTATATAAAACATCCCTTGCAAGTAAAATCTCCTATGACTTCCCTTTTTCTAGATAAAGATGCTGACAGCATCTACGAAGAGCTAGAAGATAATAAGACTGAAGAAGTAGAAGATGAATACAGAGAGGATAGAATGGATCAAATGATCTCTAGATATGGTTATTGAGGAGGTAGTATGGTCCAGAACATAGAGGAACTTATTGCCAAGGAACATACTGAAGAGTTAAAACAGTTTGCAGAATATCTTGGTGTTGATTACGAAGATTACTTAGAGTTTCTGCATCCTGATGTTGACTTTGATGATTATTCAAGGTAATATGTAGGGGTGGAAGGTTGCCCCACAGAGAGTGATGCCAACTGGAAAGGCACGTGGATAACACATACAGTAGTTGGTTCGATTCCAACCACTCTCTACTTGTCTCAGTAGCTCAGATGGAAAGAGCCACTGCCTTCTAAGCAGTTGGTCGCAGGTTCGAGTCCTGCCTGAGACGTTGTTGCACTTGACTATGGAACAAGATGAGTTAGGTTGGGTTAGTAAGACTGGAGAATGGGCAATTATCCCATTCTACAAAAAATTTATGATCATACATATGGGACAACAGATTTCAGTTCATAATACAATGGAAACTGCTAAAAAGTTTGTTCAAAAGGAGATGAAAAAGAAATGAGTATTCTGAGCATTGAAACTGTCAATCAACATGAAGATGGCAGCATCTATGTTTCTGCTGTAGTTGAAGACATGGTTCAAGTATATGCACAGACATATGATGAACCTGCTGAATATGGACCTGCTCTTTGTGAGGCATGTTTTACTCTTGAAGATGATGAGGTTCTTCCTGACAATGAGCATGAATTAGTTCAGTTTCTAGATGAACTTGACTTAAGTTGGGAAATAGTGGATAATAGTGATTACTACCTTGATTGATTATGTCAGAAAGAGCTCTTATTACTGGTGGTGCTGGTTTCATTGCACACCACTTGATTGGTTATTTACTTAAAGAAACTGATTGGGAAATTGTAACTCTTGACCGTTTAGATTATAGTGGAAATCTCAATAGACTGAATGACATTCTTGAAGAGTTTTCTTCAGAAGAAAAGAAACGTGTTAAGGTTGTTTTTCATGATCTCAAAGCAGAACTCAATCCACTTATCAGATCTGAAATTGGCAAAGTTGATTACATTCTTCATCTTGCTGCTGGTTCTCATGTAGATCGCAGTATTGAGTATCCTATGGAGTTTGTTCTGGATAATGTTGTGGCAACCTGCAACATTCTAGAGTTTGCAAGAACTCAAAAAGAAAATCTCAAGAGATTCATTTACTTCAGCACTGATGAAGTATTTGGTCCTGCTCCTAATGGAATCAAGTACAAAGAGCATGATAGATACAATTCTACTAATCCTTACAGTGCAACTAAGGCAGGTGGTGAAGAACTTGCTGTGGCATATGAGAATACTTATGGTCTTCCCATCTTTATCACTCATACTATGAATGTATTTGGTGAGCGTCAGCACCCTGAGAAATACATTCCTATGTGTATTAAAAAGGTCAGAGATGGTGAGACTGTGACCATTCACAGTGACTCTACAAAAACTATTCCTGGATCTAGACACTACATTCATGCTGAAGATGTAGCAAGTGCAATCTTGTTCCTTCTTGTTAATGCAAAAGAGTCTTGGAATCTGCCAGATGAAACTGGTGCAAAATGTCCTAAGTTTAATATTGTAGGGTCTGAGGAACTTGATAATCTTGAACTAGCAAAGATTATTGCAGAAGCACAAGGACAGGAACTCAACTATGAACTAATTGATTTCCATTCCTCTAGACCTGGGCATGATCTTAGGTATGCACTTGATGGATCTAAGATGGAGAAACTTGGATGGGTTCCTGCTAAGTCTGTAAGAGAAAGAATTGCAGATGTTACAAATTGGACACTAGAAAACAGTAGGTGGATTAAAATCTGATAGATAGATTATGAGTTGGGGAAATAGATGATTCCTGTATTTCTATCAACTATCATCAGTTGTTCAGATGCAATAAAGATCATCAGTAGAGTATCTTCTATTGCTGATCTTACTGCACAGCAGAAAATTGAAATCATATCTGAACTTCGTAGTTTAGTTCCAACTTGTCCAGTTACCATAAAAAATAATGGACCACAGCAAAAACAAGGCAATTGATCTCATGGTAGAAGATCTCCATAGAGTTCATGATGACATTAGAACAAAAGCAAAATGGGAAGGTTGTGAGAGGGAATTAGATAATATCAAGTTTCAAGTGTTGGATTATCTTAATTTCTTAAGGAAAACCTTATGATCTATTATTATACTCTTTTTAGTCTATTTGCCATTGTTGTTACAATGATGATAATAGATCAAAATGTATCTACATATATTTTTCTTTTGTCCAAAAGTGCAAAGTTAAATATAGAGAGATTATTTTGGATGATGAGATTTCACCCAGTTGTTCAAAATAATTTTATTTCTAGATGGATAATGTATAGAAAGTATTTAAAAATATCTAAAGATTTAGAAAATGAAATAAATCAAAATAAATAGATAAAAAAAATAAATGTCAACTTTAGAATCAAATGTAGTTAGATGTGACAGATTATATCCAACTGGAGCATATGGATTTGGTGGAGGAATAATCCAAATGTCTTCTATGACTTATTCTACTCCAACAACGTTAGCAGTATCTGCAAATACTTATACAACTCTTCCTTATTCTATTAGTATAACTCCAAGGGATTCTGGAAATAAATTATTAATTTACATGCGCTGGTGTGGTGAAATTACTGGTACTTGGAATGCTACTTTTTGTTTAGATAGAAATGGAACAAGACTTGGCACAGACCATGCAGAAGGTGTAAAAAATACTGGTATTGCTGTTCCTGTTATGTCTTATGCAGCTGCTGCAGAAAACAATGACTCAACTCCAGAAGCTTGTCAATTTTGGTTTAGTGACACACCTAATACTACAAGCACATTAACCTATACCCCAGTAGTAAACTTGGCTACAGCTCAAACTTTTAGAATAAATAGAACTTGGACAGATACTAATGCTACTGGATATGAAAGAATGATAAGTGGCATGATGGTTTTGGAGGTTTCTGGTTAATTATGGCTATTCTAGGATCAAATTATCTACAGACAAACTATATTGCACCTTCTTCTTTTGCGCAAAATGGTGGTATTATACAGACAGTTTGTAAAGACATAACAACCCAGGTAGCTCAACCAATTTATGCTAACACACATACAACTGTTAGCAATACAGCTGCACTCATATATCCCAAAAGGCAAACTAGTTCAATCCTAATTTATGTTAGGTGGTGTTTTGAAGTAACTAGTTTGTACACCTGTAATTTTGGACTACTGCAAGAAGCCTTTTATGGTGGAGTTGATCTTCGGAATACTCAAATTGGACTTCCTCCATATCTATCTGCACAACTGCCTGGAATTACTTGTGGAATGGATACTTATTCGGCAAATGCTGCAAATGATCAAAGCACACCTGCACAAATGAATTTTTGGTATAGAGATACTGTACCTTCAGGAGTACAATCCCTTACATATAGGCCCACTGTTATGCCTTCTACTAACAGAACTCTGTATCTTAACAGAACTATTCTTAATAGTAACACAACTGCTTTTGAATTACTTACATCTGCAATTTATTTGTTTGAGGTGAGTGGATAATGGCAGTAGTAATGGGAAATTATGCTGTTACAGCAAATGGAAATATACCAATTAGTGGATATAGTCACACTGGAGGTGGTGTAGTACAAACAAGTTACTCCCATGTAACTACAATAACAAGCAGATCCCTTACAATAAACTCAAATATATCAGTTACAGAAATTCAAACTAGTATAACATTAACTTCAGCTAGTAATGGCGTTTTGATCTATGCTAGATGGTCTGGTGAAGTTGATAATTTATGGAACGTCATGTGGGGATTAGAAAGAAATGGAACATATTTAACTGATCCTGGAAATACTCCTGGAAGTAGAGGTTATGGTGTTCTTCCTGGTGGTGATTGTTATGCAGCTGCTGCAGAAAACAATGGATCTACTCCTGCCATGGTTGATTTTTGGTGGTATGATGAACCTGGATCACTAAACACTTTAACTTACACTCTTACCTGTAGATCAGCTACAGGTACAGTTTTATATATAAATAGAACATTTAGTGATACTAACAATAATGTTTATCAAAGAATGACATCAGGAATAATGTTATGGGAGATTGCTAGATGACACAAGTACAAATTACAAGAGAAAGAATTGATTGGCCTCAAGTTAGCACAGCAGTCTTTAATTTAAGACCTGGATGCACTTGGGTATTAACTGGCGAAGAACTTTATGAAAACTTAGATTGGCATGATACTAATCCAGTTGATCCACCTACAAAGGAAGAAGTAGAAGCAGAAATTGAAAGGATTCGTGCAGACTCTTCTATGAAGTATTTGAGAAGAGAAAGAGACAGAAGACTCATTGATACTGACTGGTGGGCAGTTGGTGATAGAGTTATGACTCAAGCAGAAAAAGATTATAGACAAGCACTCAGAGATATTACTGAAAACGCACAACCTGTTTTGGATCCAACTAATCCAACAATGATTTCAAATGTAAATTGGCCAGAAATGCCATCCTAAGACAGTTTTGGAACTGGCACACTAAAGTTCCAAATTAGAAGGATATGGTGTATAATAAGGTATCTTTACAAAACCCATGAATTTCACTCCAGAACAATGTAAAATAATCTACCAGGCAGTAAGGCATTACCAAATTCATGGTATTGCTTTTAATGGATCAGATTACAAAATCTGTGATGATATTCTGAACAAAACATTTGACTTCCATTATACCCAGAGGAAAGAGCAAGAAAGATGAGTGATTTTCCCTATAGTAATTTTCCAATTAAGTTAGTTCATAAGGAAGGTAAATATAACAAGACTTGTTGGTTTCAATGTGAGAATCATTTGCAAAAATATCTTGACAGGACAAAACTTACTCCAAAAGATTATGAACTCAAAACAAACAATGTGGAGATTGTGGGCAAAGGCAATAGGAGAAAAAGCACACAAAAAAGATCACGTAGCAGATCAAGTAGCACTAATTAGAACTATAATTTTTGTATCTTATTTGATTACTAACATGTTTATTGTTGCTGGGGTTATTAGGCATTGGAATGATGAATCAACAAACAAAGAGTCAGTATCCTTATCATGTCCTAGATCCAACAACTCCATGGTATGAATGGTTATGTTATTGTGAAATCTGTCATCAGTTGAATGTTCCCAACCAACCAAAGTGGCAAAGATATGCTGCTTATCGCAATTACTTGAAATCTGTAGGTGTATTATGAAACAAGATCCTTATTGGTTTTTTAAGAAGTGGGGTATGATTATGGATCCAGTTCCAACAGATGAAATCTATGATAGACTTTCTGAACTAGAACAGAAGGTTAAAAAGTTAGAAGAAGAAAACATAGAGACTACAAACACTCTTTATGAACTGATGAACTCTCTTGATGCAGTAGATGCTCGCATAGATATTGTGACTGGTGAAAAATGGATCAAGGGCAATGTATGAAGATTTAAATAATTTTGAGAAAGCACTTGCACACTTTGGCACAAGGGTTGATATTATTTGTGCTCTTGAAATTGGAGGAAAACTAGATGCTGACACTGCTTACAAAAACATTAAGATGGAACTCAAGGAACTCAAAAAAATTAGAAAGCAATCTAAGAAAGACCAGAGTATGCAGCAAATGCCAAATTGAGAAACCACTTGATAGTGATTATTATCAAGTAGTCAAAACATTTAAAGAAAAGTTTTCTTTCTACTGTAATGAGTGTAACAAACCAAAACCAAGAAACTAATTTTAATGGTGCAGCACAATGGGCATGTTTGACTATTTTAGATCATCATACAATTTGGGTGATCAGTTCACAAATGTAGTGTGCCAAACTAAAGACATTGAGGATGGCATTGGTGGCACAATGACTGACTACTGGTTAGATCCTGCTGGTCAGTTGTGGTATCCTGATTACAAGGGAACTACTACTTTTGAAGAAATTCCAAAGGATGATCCAAGATACAATCCTAAAATATTATTTTTCAATTATGAGTGGATCCCTACAGGAGCACGTGGTAAATATGTGCCATATTTCATTACCAAATATATTGAAATACATCCTGAAAACTGGAAGGGTAAATGGGAAGATTGGCCTAGGTTGAAACTTCACTTTAGATATGGTAAACTCCAAGACTATGAGGATGTAACAGGAAGATGACTCTATTTCAATTTAAGCACCGTGAAGATTTTGGACACGATTGGTATGTTCAAATTATCAATGTAAAGGGTTGGAGTTTGCTTCAAGCATCTGTCAGTTGGAATGATTATCCTTCTTGGCCTTACATTCAAATTAGATCAGGTTCTGGTTCCACTTTAAGTATCCTATTCTGGGCACATAAGTTAGGTTTTGATATTGGTATCCTTGAACGCACTTGGAAATGGGATTATAGAGATGAGCAAGAAACTGAACTGGATTGAGTATTATTTTGTTCACTGCTTCCAAACTGGTTGGAGGGAGATGTGGAACAACTTCAAGATGTGGCGTGACCTTATCAGTGGAAACTATGAGGGTTATGCCTTAATGTGGTATGATGACCCATATGAAGAATGTTATAATTGGTTCTGGTCATCTATCAATACTGATGAATGTTTAGATAAAGAATTCCTTGATTATCTACAGGAAATGGTAGATCGTATTGATCGTGGAGAAGAGAAACTTATACCCATGGAAGATGTTATGGGAGAGTTGAAGAAGTTTTTAGAAGAAGAGGACACTTGAGGAACTGGCACATCATCTGTTGTGGGTGGTGTGTTTTCTGCTATAATACTGATATACAAAACAAGTTTCATGACTTACGAAGCAACTGTTCAATTTAAGTTTGATGCAACATTCACCCCCACCTATGGATCATCCTCCTTTGCTGATGATGATTTTGTCCCTGAAGAGCATTATCTTATCACTGCACCAGCAGGGGACCTTAACTGTAAGCAGTATTTCAAACTTTTTGAAAAGTTTCTCCTCTGTGTAGGTATGCATCCCACATCTATTCGCAGTGGTGCTATGTCTCTTGTTTTCAATGATTATGTGAATGAGTCTGATCAGCGTAAGGTCTGTAAAGAATATGAACTGACAATGGATGAAGACCTTCGTGGTAAGTTTGAAGAGTGGAAAAAACTGGAGGATGAGTTCAAAACTATCAAAACTGTTTCTGATAATGTAGAGGCAATGTACTGGAAAAATAAGTACATTGAAGAACTTGCCAAACAGGGTGGGTTGGATAGTGTTCATCAACCTGAATCTCATCAGTACACTGAAGAAGAGATGGATGCAATGTGTGATGCTGCTGCTAATGTAGCAGAGCATGAAAAGTGTAAAGAATATAACATGCGTGAAGCAGAATACTACAACCAACGTGCTAAACTTGATTTGCAACAACAAAATAATCTTATTGGACTAGATTGATGTTCACAGGTATAATTGGTTGTATTCTTGCAGGATGCTTGCAAGATGTGCCAATCATAGTTTCTAATCGCCCTATTGAAACTACATTCAAAGTTTTAACTCACAAACCCAAATCAATAGACAAATCACAATACTCATGTTATGTTGAAGGAGAGTTTTATACATCATGTCCAACAAAATAATTTAAACTTTAGTGAGGAAACACCATGATTGACAAAACCTGGACTGTAATGAATGACCTGCAAGAGGCATTTAATCAAATTACTACATTTAGTTTCTTGCTTGATAAATTGCAAGAAGCAGTAGATGCTGGTGATGCTCAACGCATTGTTGATACTACTGCTGCACTCAATGCATTTTATTCACCTTATTGTGATAACTGGGATAGTAAATACTCTGTTGCATGGAATCATGTTGTAACAGGTGAAGAATGACTGAACACAATCTACCAGACAAAGATGATGCTCCGTGGTTGAATACAACTTATGATGGTTTTGATATTGATACCTCATTAGATGATATTGAAATGCCCAACGGTGATTTTATCAAGAGCTATCCTGATGTAACTCGTGTAGAGGTAATTGGTAGTGATGGACGTGAGTATGTTCGTTATGAATGCTCTAACGTTCAAGTGTCACTACAGGATGATGGGCAAACAATCAAAGTATTTCTTTTGTATGAAAAATGAAGTATTACAACAAAAGTATTAAATCAACCTTAAGAAACCAAGCATTTGCTAGATAGTATGTTAGAGTATGCTCATAATTCAGAGAAGTTATGACCCTTTCACGCAGCACTCAGGAAGATCTTTCTAATGATGAATGGAATGAACTTGTTGCACTAAAACAGGCAATAAACATTAACCCAGCAACAGTTCATCCAGATAAGATGGAACTTTTTACTGCTTTACTTGTTAAAACTTTGGAGGGAAAAGGTGATTTTACAAGAGAAGATGTTTGTTGAATATAAAGACATGAAAGGCAAAATTGTATTTGTATGTGAGGATTATGTAACATTCACGCCCATCAATAGCGCAGCATTGCTGGTAATTTATAGGAATGACTGGTCTAATATGACAGTTATCTAAGTGGCACAAACCTCTTGACTTTCCTCCCCAGACCTGCTATCATTACAAAGTAATCAATCAAAGGCACATGTCTGTCACTGCTATTCTTGCTGTTGAATCCTCTGCTATTTCTCAGGTTTCTTTTGACTATGATGAAATGCAAGTTGGTGTGACTTATCATAGCAATCCTGATAAGTCTTATATCTTTGCCTGTAAAGATCCTGTCAGTGTTGAAGATCAAATTCGCACTGCTGAAAGTGTTGGCAAACTGATTGCTAAACTGAAGAAGAATGAGGTTCTTGTTCCTATTCAGAACTGATAAATAAGGGGAGAAATCCCCTTTATGATTGGAAGGTTGACCGAGTGGTTGATGGTGGTAGTCTTGAAAACTACTGAGGTTAGTAGCCTCCTAGGGTTCGAATCCCTAACCTTCCTTTGCTACTTGCACTGGAAAGATAAACCAGGATGCCATAGCAAAAGGCACTGTACTGATTCATACTTTACAGTGTAACAGGGTGGCATTGTCACCCTCTTGGGAGATTAACTCAGTGGTAGAGTGCCTCCTTTACACGGAGATGGTCCACAGTTCGAATCTGTGATTTCCCACCACCAGGATTAGCTCAGTTTGGATAGAGCACTGCTTTTGGGAAGCAGGGGTCGTAGGTTCAAATCCTACATCTTGGATTGGAGAATAAATACTCCAAATTATCAAGTTATTATCATGTCTTTGATTTCTCAAACTGATCGTCAAATGGTGATTGAAGCACTTGAATACTACATTGAAGGATTAAAGAAAGATAATTGCAATCAAGCAGCAATCAATGCTTATCAAACACTTCTTAATTGGATAGAGTTAGAGCAGTACAAACATGGTGATTAACCTCTGGCATAATAAAGATATGAATCAATGGCGTTGGACATTGGTTAATGATAATATGGATATGGAAGCAGGAGAGCAACCAGATCTTAGAAATGCAATGAATGACATAGCAAATACAGTTGAGTATTTGTTAGATAAAAAGTAGATCATTCCCCTATAGCTCAACAGGCAGAGTAGGTGACTGTTAATCACTTGGTTCCTGGTTCGAATCCAGGTGGGGGAGTATGCACAAGTGGCGGAATTGGTATACGCGCTGGGTTTAGGTTCCAGTGGAGCAATCCATGAAGGTTCAAGTCCTTTCTTGTGCACCTAGGGGAATTAGTTTAGTGGTAAAACAGGTGCTTTGCAAGCATCAATCACCAGTTCGACTCTGGTATTCTCCATTTCTAAATAGCTGTAAATTGCAATAATACAATGGGCAGATTTACAGATTTAATCAACAGAACTCAACAAATAGAAAAGATTGAGGAAGTTAAGGAAGAACCTGTTGTTGAGGTCCAAGAAGAAGCACCAAAGAAAACAAGAAAAAGAACAAAAAAGTGATATTGATGTGCCACATGTACAACTGGCACAATAAACCACCAAAACTCTTGACTCCATGCTATGATTACTAGGTAATCAAATGAGACAGATGAGCACTGCATTTCTTGATGACATTCAAATTGATGAGTTTGATTGTATCATTCCTAATGAAGCAATGTTTGATCTTTTTGAAGATAATTGGGAATCCATGACTGAGAGTGACATGGAAGAATGGATTCTTATTGAAGACTGATTTATTATTAACAACACATGGGAACTCGTAGTTTTATTTCAATCAAACACAAAGACAATACCTATTCTGGTGTATATTGTCACTGGGATGGTGGTCCTGATCACAATGGTAAGATTCTAAAAGAAGATTATCAAGCACGCAGTAAGGTAGTTGATCTTATTGATGGTGGTGACATCTCATCTCTCAAAACTCGTTCTACATGGGATAGTGAATACATGTGTAGTGAAGATGGTAGCATTGTCAAAGATGAACATGGGTTTATGATGTATAAGAATGATCGTGAACCTCAACCTCTTTATTATTATGAGAGGGGTGATGAAGATGTTGATCCTAAACACTTCAAAACTTACAAGCAAATGTATAAGTATGCCAAAGATTGTTGGTGTGAGTTCATTTATACCTTTGATGATACTGTAGGTGTAGATCAACCCTGGTGGTCCTATTGTGGAGTTAATTGATGCAAACTAAAGTGAAACGTAAAATGGTAAATGTTCAACCTATTTCTAACAAGGCAAAGAATAGGTTTGCTAATCTGATGGATAAACTGCATGGATGTCATGTAGAACAAGAGACAGATAATCAGATGTTTTTAGCATCTATCAATAAACAATACTTCTTCTGGATTGATAAAGTAAATGACCCTAATTGGAAGGTTATTAAATGATCATTAACAATTATAAAATGATTGCATTTGTGGCACTATCTCTTATGATTGGTGGTGCTATTGGATCATCTGGTGGAGCACAAAGAGCAGTAAATGATACACTCATGCTCTGTAATCAGCGTCCACATGAATGTAAGTTCAAGTATGACATTCTGATGTATCAAAAGGATGGCAGGGTTCCTTATGCTGATCCTACCAAAGTTCAACCCAAACCTCAACCTGAAAAGAAATGACTGAAGATTTTGTGAGACTGAATCTTGATGAGTTGGATGCACTGAAGACTGCACTACAGTTGTTGTCAAAGAAAGAGCAGAAGATCATGGAGAGTAGTGGTAAAGTATCCCTGAGTGGTTTGTATAACAAACTGCACAGCACAGTGGAGCACATAGAGAGGACAGTTGGGGAAGTGGCACAGTAAATCCCCATTGCCCCCTCTGGTGTGCTATCATACTTGTATGAATAAAACACAGATGAACTTCGCAACCTCCAATCTTTCCAAAATCAAACCCAAACTTCGTACTCAAGGTAATGTGACTGGAAACTTTGGAAAGAGTAAAGTTAAAGCAGGTTCTCCTATTCAAGGTCTTGGAATGACTAAAGCAAAAGTGATTCATATTACTACTCAGGATGAGTATCTCAAGAAAATGTATTATGTTCTTGATCATGCTCAAGATCGTAAGACTCAACAGTTTGCATATAATGAGATTCGCAAGATTCTGATTCAAAGAGGTGAGTGGTGATATATTCTTACAGTGACATTGAAAATGCCTACAAACTTCTAAAACAAGTTGTAGAGCGTGAGAATAAACTTCATGAGATGGATATGACTATTATGGGTCAACATCTTGATGATATTCAATATGAAATACTTCCTATGTTGGAAGAAATAGTATATTTTGATCCTACTCCATGACCATTCTTATAGGTTATTTCACTGCACTTGCCATTGCATTAGCAATCAACTATACTTTCTGTTCTGTTAATCCAAGAGATGATGATTTTGAATAAATCTAAATTGTTTGCTCTTGCTTCTTTATTGTTAGCAAGTCCTGCATTTGCAACTCCAGAACAAAATGTTTTCTATCGTCCTTTTAGATATGAAACTCCCTGTATGTTGGAGTCAGGTATTCAAACCTATCCTGATACCTGTGTGGTGATTGAAACCCGTGAAAAGGGTGGAGCATTACGCACAAGAAACATCTTTTCTAACAAACATAGTCTCACAATCAAAGGCAGATTTGATAAAGAGCAGGGATATATGACTTGGGATAGTCACAATAAGTTTGAGTACAAGTGGGAATATAAAACTGGTGGACACAATGACTTAGGTGCTTGGACTTATGTAATGCCTGGGTTCCTTGTTCAAAATGTTTCTTGGGATTGATATGATTGGATTGATTGCTGGTCTAACTTGTGGCATGGCAACTTACTATGGTGTAGGTGATGGTTTCCATGGTCAAACTACTGCAAGTGGCGAAAGATTTGATGCTTATCGTTGGACTGCTGCTCATCCTTACCTGCCTATGGGAAGCAAAATTAGGGTCACAAATCAAGACAACCTCAAACAAGTAATTGTAAAAGTAAATGATCGTGGTCCATATTCTCATGCTGACTTGGATCTTTCTTATGCTGCTTTTGCTCACATTGCTTCTCCACGTAAGGGAAACGCTGTTGTATGCTGGAGAGTAGTTGGATAGGACAGTTGATGAAGTGGCACACAACCACTTGATTTTTTTCTCTCACTCTGCTACTATTACAAGGTAATCAAAAAACAAATGCCTAACACTTATACTTTTTCAGGTGATGCTGTTACCTTCCTTGGTTTGGTTGGTGTCATTAGCACTGCCATTATTATTGTTACTGCCTTTCGTCGCTATTACAATTCTTCTTTCAACAAATGAACTACAATTCTATTCAAGAGTACGAAAAGCAACTAAAGGATGCTAAAAAGAAATATGATAAGATCACAAAGCAAATCAGAAAGTGTAAATCAGAGTATCAATATGAAATGCTCTGTGAAGATCTAGAAGAATGTAGGCAAGATGTTCTAGAACTTCAAATGATTATCTCTGATCTTCGTAAGCAAAAGAAATTAGCAGAAATTGATGTCTGATCTTTACTCTGAAATCCTGAAATCTGAATCTATTCCATTGACTGAATCTCAACTTGTTTCCCTCAAAGAAAACTATACCCACATGATTATTGATGGGATGGATATGGATACTCTAGTCACTTTTGCATTTGATTCTATTATGCAAAACATTGAAATGTGGAGTGAAGAAGAAGTAAAAGATGAAATCTTAGATCTTTATGATGAAGAAACTCTGCAGAGTCTGATGCCAGAGTGACACTTGTGGAACTGGCACTGTAAATGAGCACAGTGCCTCTTTTCATGCTATCATGTCTACATGACAAACATAAAGATGAAAACTCTCCAGGATTGCAACACTGAATTGATGAAAGATTGGTTTGAAAGTAGTTGCATGATTTGGGCAGACCATTATAGTTTTTTGTTGGGTCTTTCTTTTAATACCAAAGAGGATGAAGTTTGGTATAGGGAACATCTTAACATGAATAAGATTTATGATGTATAATACTATGTGGAAGGGAATCTTTTTGTGCACAATTCTACTTGTGGGTGATCCATTCATTACACTCAAGGCACAAACACAAAACTATACCACTGTGTCAGATGTAGAAGTGGCACACACAACTACCAAAACTCAAGTTTGTGTGCTATGATTATTACATCAACAGTTGAGGAACAATGATTGACACTTGTAAATTGCATGATGACCTAGAAGATTTTGCATCTTATCTTGGTGTTGATTATGAAGACTATTATCAACTCATTTACAATCTCTCAGATGAAGATGAGTTTGAATTAGTTAATGTAGGTCTCACAGACTGATTGATTGATGGGAATGTGTTTGCCCCAAAGTTACACATCTTGTTCATTCATCACTTTCTTTATTATGTCTCTTGATCTCATGATTGGTGCTCTGCGTAAGGGTCAGAATGGCAATGAAATCCTTGCTATTCTTGATGTTCTTGCTGGTGGTGATAGTGATAGCATTAGCACTGAAAGTGCAGGTGCACAACCAACCCTTGAACCCATTGAGTTCTGATGCTAAATAGGGGCATGTTGCCCCTTGTTTGGGCACATAGCATAATGGATAATGCCACTGCCTTCTAAGCAGTTGAGTGGGGGTTCGAGTCCCTCTGTGCCTGTTCTAACTGTAAAACAATGAACACACCTAATTGGATTCACAACTCAGGAAAACAAAAGAATACAAAAGGCACTTGCAAAGGCAGAATCAAATCACGCAAACAAGTTCTGAAAGTATTGAAGGAGAAGTATAAAATAAAATGATTCACACACATTCTCTACAAACATCAGCAGCATTTGAAAGAATTAATGATGCTCTGCTTGGAAAAACAAATGATAATTTAAGTAATTTAATTGAAGATCTTGAATTTCTGTTGTATAAAGCAAAAGAGATTCAAGATATTAGCACATCAATTAGTGATGGATCTGACTATGAACCAGTAGCATATTGTGACATACCAAAAAGGTATTGATGTGACAGTTGTGGAACTGTCCACTACCTATTGACTTTTGCTGATTCTTGTGCTATCATACATGTATGAAAAATCAAAACACCAACTTGACCACTGAAAATATCATTGACAAGATTGAACAGTTTTGTGATGTTCTTCGCACTAACTTTCAGTCTACTGCTATTGAACGTCACAGACAATATATTGCCAAAGGTGAGAATGTAGACTATCACAAAGAACAAATTGATCAACTTTGTGAAGGTATTGGAGTTGATGAATATATCTACAACAAGGGTAAGAAATATGCTAAGATTATTCATCTTGCTGGTCCCAGTAAGCAACGCAGTGCCCATGCATTTGTGGATCTGACTAATGGTGATGTGTACAAATCTGCATCCTGGCAGTCACCTGCTAAAGGTGTAAGGTATAACTTGCTTGATGATTCTTCTAGGGAACAAATGTACCAACGTGCTGATTGGGCAGGAGGTTATCTCTACAAATGAGAGCAACTGTTTTTTGTATTTTGTGTCTGATCATTGGCATTATCATTAGCACAAATACTGATCATCAAATGCAACAAGATTTGCAGAAAATTGACCATCATACCTATACCATGTGACCTACACTAAACAACAACTAATCAATGCACTTGTGGCAGAATATGAGTTCCTTTGTCATGATGACTTTGATCCTGATAATGATCCCACACCAGAAGAATACTTGGAAGGTCTAAAAGAGATGAGCTATGATGAGTTAATTGTTGAGACTGGAACAGACGATACTTTCCACCTTGATGAGTTTATGCAAGCGTGGGTGTGACAGTTGTAGGAGTGTCCACTAATGCTTGACTTTCTTGTGAATCTATGGTATCATACATGTATGAAAGATAAAATGATGCACCAATCCACCCTTGATCTATTCTGTGACCATGCAGATGCACAAATGGCAGAAGAATATACCATGGAACTTGAGGCAAAAGCAGCAGAATTAGAAATTACTGTTGACTATTACATTGCTGAGTTCCTTTGATTATTAACAACAACATGATTACCATTTCTCAACCTTTTCATCACCTCAATCTGCCTAAACTTGCAGATATTCCTACTCAAACTGTAGATGGTTCTCGTAAATATGTGGTGAATGGCAAACTGTTGCCTTCTATCACCACTGTTACTTCCTATCAGAATCGCAAATCTATTGCAGAGTGGAGGGAACGTGTAGGTGCTGATGTAGCAAACAAGATCAGTCAGTTTGCATCTACCAATGGCACTAAGTTTCACAGTATTGTAGAACAATATGTAGACAATTCTATTGACTTTTCAGAATATGAAGGCAATGAGAATTATGAAATTGCCCTGAAATTGTTCAGTCAATTTCAACATCTTCTTGACAGGATTAACAATGTTCACTATCAAGAATGTGCTCTGTATTCTGAACAACTTGGCATTGCAGGTCGTGTAGATTGTATTGCTGAGTTTGATGGTCAGTTGTCTGTAATTGACTTCAAGAGTTCTTCTAAACCAAAGTATGAATCTCAGATTCTCAATTATTTTGTGCAGGAGACAGGTTATGCTAAAATGTATGAGGAAATGACTGGTAAGAAAGTTACTCAAATTGTGACTCTTGTTTCTTGTCATTCAGGTGAAACTCAAGTTTTCATCAAGAATCCTGATGACTATGTTGACACTCTCAAGCAGTATATTCAGGAATATAATAACAAATGAATGAGTGGAAATGTACTGTAAGGACTCCATCTAATTGGTTACAAACTGTGAGGGTGGAAGCATATACTTACAGTGATGCAGTTTCATTTGCAGAGTCTATGACTGGTGGTAAATGTATCACAGCAGTCATAGACAACTCATACAGTTCTGATGATAATGAATCTGATTCTGGTTCATCATCAGGATTTGATGGTGGGTTTGTGTTACTTTTAATTGCAGCATGTATTCTAGTTGCTGCATGGAAATACATCCTCCTATTTGTTATGATTGGTCTTGGTATTTGGTTTATTCTAAATATATCCAAGGACTGATCTTTTTGCTAGTGTAGCTCAGTTGGATAGAGCAGGGCTTTTGTAAAGCTCAGGTCGCAAGTTCAAGTCTTGTCACTAGCTTTTACCACAAATGTGTGGCAGATAAATGATACCATGTGCCAGTTGTAGAAGTGGTCGGTATATTTTCGCAA
>Ga0222714_10001193_pt1 | contig 29448 bp, 30 predicted proteins | sample C33_3DmetaG_FD_165048 | JGI IMG/M metagenome (GOLD analysis project Ga0222714, IMG submission 165048) | Estuarine water microbial communities from San Francisco Bay, California, United States - C33_3D | ecosystem: Environmental > Aquatic > Marine > Unclassified | place: USA: California... | reverse complement strand
AATTTAGCGCAGAGAAAGAAGTGTTTTACCGTAGCCTTGATTCTTTTACTGTATACGGTACAGGCTGGCTTAATCGTGTTGCAGCAGTTAAACTGAAAGCCTCAAGTATGCTTGGGTAACTAGATGAGACCTTTGCGTTTTGCCCATGACAATTTAAGTGCCGCAGATATTTTTGCTTGCACTTCGGGGCTACGCAATGTGGCAACACGTTTAGCTTTAATTGCAGGATCGCTGTTTAAAACTTTGTGGTACTCACGCATAGGGTTAGTTGGGTCAAGTAATTTTTGTCGGCGTTTTTCTTTAGACTCGTCAGAATGTATTGGTTTGCCTACTTTAGCAACACGTTGGCGCTCTTTGTATTCTGGGTCTTGCCATTTAGCTAATAGCTTTTCACGCACCTCTGGACGTTTAGCTGGATTGTTTTCACCCAACATTTTTGATATGGCTTCGTCTGTTGAGTTTCTTACGGTTAATTTTGCACGAACTTCAGGTCGCTTAGAAGGGTTGTTTTCCCGCATTCTTGCGCTTAACTCTAATTTAGCTTTGTCGGACATGCTTGCAGTGCCTTCACCTCCGGGGCGTAAGTTGGTTAAAATTCCAGTGCCAAGCTGTATTCTTCCATGCTCAAGTATTAAACTGCGCTCCATTGATTGCGCTTCTTCTACGGTGGCTACAGTATGAGTTTCAACAACTACGTTAATGCGCCCAATGCGGTTAAGCATTTGTTTGCAAAGCCAGCCCCTCCCCCCTGCGTTCAATGGGTTGGTGCGACCTATAGCTTTAGTCATGCCGACATAGAACGGACTTCCCTCGTGTTTCCAGATGTATACAAACATGATATCTTCCTTGTTAATTGCTCAACAGGAGTGTAACACAAATGCTCCAAAAAATTACGATGCGTCCGGGGGTCAACCGCGAGGGAACTAACTATTCCAATGAGGGAGGCTGGTTTGATTGCGACAATATTCGGTTTCGTTCTGGTTTTCCTGAAAAGATTGGCGGCTGGGTTCGTCTGTCTGCAAGCACGTTTAAAGGCGTTTGCCGCTCAATGTGGAATTGGGTTACCTTGGGTGGCGCTAATCTGCTCGGTCTCGGCACAAACTTAAAGTATTACATTGAGAACGGCGGCATCTACTACGACATCACGCCTATCCGCAAGACAACAACAGGCACAGCAACTTTTGCAGCAACAAACGGATCAGCCGTACTAACAGTTACTGATGCTGCTCACGGCTGTCTTGTTGGTGACTTTGTAACTTACACGCTTGCTGTGTCTTTAGGCGGTGCAATTACTGCCACGGTACTTAACCAAGAGTATCAAATTGTCTCAGTACTCACAGCAAATACTTACACCATCAACGTTGTAACCCTAGCCAATGCAAGCGACACAGGCAATGGCGGCGCAGCGACGGTAGCTAAGTACCAAATCAATTCAGGCACAGTTACAGAGATTCCACTTGTTGGATGGGGTGGTGGCGGTTGGGGTCTAGGCACTTGGGGTGTAGGTACAACATCAAACACTCAGATGCGCCTGTGGTCTAACGATAACTACGGGCAGGATTTGGTTCTTGCACCTAGAAACGGTGGTATTTATTACTGGGTAGCCAGTACAGGTGTAAGCGTTCGGGCGCAGGCTTTATCTGACTTAGCAACGCTAGAAGGCTTTGATGGCGACTATGTGCCAAATCAAACGCTTGAGGTATCTGCATCTTCTATCCAACGGTTTGTTATCGCCTTTGGTGCTAATGCGTACTTTGCAGGCGACCCAAATACTGAATTTAATCCAATGCTTGTGCGTTGGTCTGACCAAAATAATCCATACGAATGGGTTCCTGCTATTACAAATCAGTCTGGTGAGTTTCCCCTATCGCACGGTTCTTCTATCGTCTCATACATCAACACCCGCCAAGAGATTTTGATTTGGACTGACTCTGCTTTATATTCAATGCAGTATTTAGGACCGCCGTATGTGTGGGGTTTTAATATATTGATGGACAACATCTCCGTCATATCCCCAAACAGCATGATTACGGTTAACAACATCACTTACTGGATGGGCGTTGACAAGTTTTATATGTACTCTGGGCGTGTAGAAACCTTGCCTTGCTCATTGCGTCAGTACATTTTTAACGACATTAACATTGCTCAAGCGTACCAAGTGTTTTGTGGTGGCAACGAGGGTTACAACGAAGTCTGGTGGTTTTACTGCTCGACAGATTCAACGTCTGTGGATAAGTACGTCATCTATAACTACCTTGATAAAGCTTGGTATTACGGCTCAATGTCACGCACAGCATGGTTAGATTCTGGTTTGCGTCAGTACCCAATGGCTACTAACTACGACAGCAGCGCGTTGACAGGCAGAACCCTATACCACGAAGCTAACGTGGATGACGTTGCTGGAACTACCCCTGTGCCAATTGAAGCCTACATTCAGTCTTCTGACTTTGATATTGGTGATGGTCACAACTTTGGGTTTGTCTGGCGCATCTTGCCTGACGTTAACTTTAACGGCTCAAACGTTAATAATCCTTACGTCACAATGACCATTAAACCTCGTCAAAACGCTGGTTCGGCTTATGGCGCAGCAAACAGTCCTGAAGTGCAAAGCGCAGACAATTACGCAGTTAGTCGGTCATACAACATTCAGCTTTTTGATGGGCAGGTATATACCCGTCTGCGTGGTCGGCAAATGGCGTTTCGTATTGAGTCCAATGAACTGGGCGTGGCGTGGCAACTTGGCGCACCAAGAATTGACATCAGACCTGATGGGAAGAGGTAAAGGAATACTTAATGAGTACAGGCACAACTAAATCCCCAAACTTACCGGTTGCTCCACGCGAGTATGACGCAGTATTTTTTGAACAATTTACAAACGTCCTACGCCTGTATTTTGCACAGCTAGATAATCCGGGATTTTCTGCGGCAAGTGGTTTAAACTTGAATATAGACAAGCTTCCCACACAAACCAGCCTTGGTGCGCTGCGTTCTGGTGATGTATATCGGGATACTACTGCCGGTAATGTTTTAAAGGTTAAGGTATGAATACCTACGTTCCAGTTGAACATGAATACATTGAGTTTGCAGAAGTTGATGATATTTGGGTTCGCGCTTACTCAATGGAAAAAGCTGAAAGCTATGCCGGTCAGCATATTCACGCACATGATCACATGACAATTGTTTCCCGTGGAACAGTCGAGGCTTGGCAAGACAGCAAGCTAATGGGCGTTTACACAGCCCCTGCCATTATTAAAGTACAAGCTGGCAAGGCACACGCATTTAAAGCATTAACTGATGACGTAGTTTTCTGTTGCATACACAATCTTCGCGGCACTGGTCTTGAGTCGCCTGAAATTATGGAAGGGTCTTAATCATGCCTATTATGTGGGGTTTAGCTATTGGTGCTGCAATGGGCGGTGGTATTGCTGCATTGCAAGGCAAAAAAATGGACGATGTGCTTAAAGGCGCTGTAATTGGTGGGGCTACTGGCGCTTTAGGTGGTGGTATATCTTCTCTTGCCAGTGCAGGTGCTGCGGGGGGTGTTGGTGCTGCGGGTGCTGGGGTTGCTAACGTTGCTCCTACAAACCTGTTGGCAAACAGTGCCGGTGCATCTACGGGCGTGCTTGGCGGTGATGTTGGCTCATTTATAGCTGCCGACCAAGCTGCAAGCCAAGCAGCAAGCCAAGCAGCTCCCGTAGATACTGGATTTTTTGGTTCAGGCATAGGTAAATTTATTTCCGACAACAAAATGCCTTTAGGTATTGGTGCGGCTGGTCTGTTGGCGTTAAATAAGCCAAGTAGCAGCAATCAAAGCGATCAGCAAACAGACAGCTACATCCGCCCGTATGAGTTTAGTCAAGTTGAAAACCCCGATTACCAAGGTGCTGGTACACCTTACTTTAAACAATCGTACACAGCTAAAGCACCGATTAAAGCAAGTGAATTTGGCGCTACTACCGTTGCTAATGGCGGTGCTATTCGTATGGCTGAAGGTGGCGACCCAGCGGTTGCTACGACAGAACAACAACGTGAAAACAGGACTAACCCTACGCTAGAAGCTTTAGCGGTAATGCAACAAGCACAACAGTCTTATCAACCTCCAGCACCTGCTGTATCTCAAGGCATTACACAGCCACTAATTCAGCCACAAATGGCGGCTATTCAACAACAATATGCTGCACCGCAACGACAGGCCCCTGCTGCATTTCAATACCAAGCACCGGCATTTACTAAATATGGGATTACCAGCTTAAATGGTGGTTCCGGCGGTGGAGACGGTGGCGGTGGATTAATTGATCCGGTTACAAAACAACCAGTAAAAAGTGCCGCTCAAATTATTGCTGCTAAAGATAAACCTGCTGCCGGTAGCGGTGGTAGCAGCGGCGTTTTTGATACTTACGGCAACGAGATGGGTCCTAACGACATATATTCAGGACCCGGATATTACGACAGATACCCTGTTGCTGAAGTTTATAACTACGAGACTAATCAGCCAACACGCCCTTTTAATCCAAACGAAGGCTCTCCTGAATTTAATGTGCCATCTAATCAACCCGTTGACCCATCCAGTGGATTAGCAGCTATACAACAACAATACGCCAATATGGGGTATACAGACTACACACCTCCAGCAACATATGATCCGGGAAACACTGGAGACGCTGACGGTGGGTTAATAGCTGACAAACATCCTAGATATGCAATGGGTGGCGGAATTGGTGCTTACTACCCTGAACCAGATGATGGTGACCGTCAGCTTGGCGTTGCCGGTTTAAACCAAGGTCCACAGTATCCGATGCAAGGTATTGGCTACGCTATGGGCGGTCATTTAGGCGGCTACTCTGATGGTGGTCAATTGCTAAAAGGACCCGGCGATGGAGTCAGTGATGATATTCCTGCTCAAATTGGTGACCGTCAGCCTGCTCGTCTTGCTGATGGCGAGTTTGTCGTTCCTGCTCGGATTGTTTCTGAATTGGGAAATGGGTCTACAGATGCCGGTGCTAAAAGACTGTATGCCATGATGGATCGCATTCAAAAGAACAGAGGAAAGACTGTTGGAAAAGGCAAGGTTGCCATTAACTCTAAGTCAGATAAATACTTACCCGCATGAACGTACAGCATGTCCCAATACAGTATGTGAACCAAACTTGGGGTGCTGTTTCAAGTTTTATTAAAGCGGCGATTGAGCAGCAGACTGGCGATACGGACTACACGCTAGAGCAAGTTCAGGCTTATGTGACTGGCGGGCAGTGGATATTGTTGGTTGCAGTAGAAGAAGACAAAATTATTGGTGCAGCAACGGTTAATTTGTTTAACCGACCCAACCATCGTGTAGCGTTTATTACTTACATTGGTGGCAAGTTAATTGTTAGTAAAGAGTCGTTTAAACAGATGTGCCAAATATTACAAGGCTTTGGGGCTACATCTATAGAAGGTGCTGTTAATGATGCTGTTGCTAGGTTATGGCAACGCTTTGGGTTCGTTGAAAAATACAAAATTGTTGAGGTTACGCTATGAAGTTCAACCATCTGGATATGTTACCCGAACGGGCTTTTATTAAAGTCGGTGGGCAAATTAAACCTCAAGGCGGCGGGGGTAGCGCACCAACTTCAACAACTGTTCAGAATACTAATATTCCTGAGTATGCAAAACCTTATGTGGAAAGCACACTAGGTAAAGCCGCTGCGGTTACTGATCTTAATAACAATCCGTATCAGCCGTATAAAGGCGAGCAAGTTGCACAATTTACACCGATGCAGACCCAAGCGTTTCAAAACGTAGGAAGTCAGCAAATTGCTCCGCAGTTAACGGATGCGTCAAACATTGCCTATCAAACAGGTCAATACGGTCTAGGCACACAAGGCACAGCGGCACAGCTTCAAAACGCATCGTTAGGTTATGGTGCAATGGCTGCGGGTGCAGGGAATCAATACGCACGACAAGCAACTAACCCTGCTGCCTCACAAGCGTACATGAACCCGTATTTGCAAGCTTCGCTTCAGCCTGCGTTACAAGAAGTCCAACGTCAGTATGGCATTACTGGCGCTCAAGAAATGGGCAACGCTACAAGGTCTGGTGCGTTTGGTGGAAGCCGTGAAGCTTTAATGGCAGCAGAGAATCAGCGTAATAAAAACATTGCCATGAACCAGATGATTGGTCAGGGTTACAACAATGCATTTCAGCAAGCACAACAAGCTCAACAGTTTGGCGCTAACCTCGGGCTTCAGGGTTTGCAAGCAGGGCAACAAGGCGTTCAAGGAGCTGTGGGTGCGGGTCAGTATGGACTTGCGGGTTTAGGTCAGGCAGGGGCTTCTGCCAGCACTCTTGGTCAGTTAGGTCAAACTCAGTTTGGACAAGAGCAAGCAGCTAATCAAGCTATGCTTGCAGCAGGTACTCAACAGCAACAACTTCAACAAAAAGCTTTGGATATAGATTATCAAAAGTATCAGTCACAGCTTAACTACCCGTATCAACAGCTTGGCTTTATGTCTGACTTGTTGCGCGGTCTGCCATTGACTCAGCAATCAACATCTATGTATCAAAACCCAAGCATGGTATCTCAAGCCGCTGGTCTAGGCACTGCGGGTATGGGTATGTACGGTATGTACAACATGATGAATAAAGCTGAAGGTGGTCAAATTAAAGGTGGTGATGGGCTTGACGCACTAGGCATGTACAACGCCATGAAAGGACATTGAAATGATTACTAGCATGATGGGTCCCATGGCTGACGCTGAAAAGTTGTCTATCCCACAGTTACAGCAAGCGATTAAAAACGGGACAATTCCCGCTTATGTTGGCGTCCCTCTTTTACAGGACAAAGTTAAACAACGCCAGCAAGCTATGGCTATGCAGCAGGCGCAACAAGGGCAAGGCCAGAATCAAGTACCCATTGCTGCACAAGTTATGCAGCAAGCAGATCAGTATCGTGGCATAGATGAGTTACCTACAAACTTGCCTACCACAGAAGATGACCAAACTACAGATGACGTTTACGCTAGTGGTGGGATTATTGCGTTTGCTGAACCAACCGCAGAAAACAATAACAGTTTGGTAACTGATAAAGAACAACCTAGCACTTTTTCATCGCTGATGGGAAATATAAAAGGCGCGTACAAATATGCAACTGACCCAGCGTTCCGTGCGTTTGTAGAAGATGGTGGTGATAAAGGAGACACTTCTATTGAAGCGTATCGTGCATTAGGTAACGATGCTCCACCAAATACTGAAAAAGTTCAAGCTGTTAAAGACCAAATGGCTAAAGACTATACAGACAACGTTAATGAAATGACACCGTTTCAACGTACTGAAAACAGACCTATGCTAACTCCCATGAGTGAGGGAATTAGCAATTTTTACAATAAAGTATTAAGACCAAAAGGAATAGATCAAACACTTAGAGAAGGTGAAAAACAAAGAGATGTTCCTGAAGGACTTTACCCTTACGTTGATACTGGGATGTTTAGTCAAATGCCCGGCGGTACAGCGGGCATAGCTAGCGCCCCACCTACTGCTGTACCTCAAGAAAGATTACCCGTTGCAGGAAGTGATACTGGCGCTTTTCAAACTGCGGATAGAGGTATAACAACGCTTCCTGCCGGACAGAACATTCGTACGTCACCTAATCAACCACCGGCTGGTCAACGTGGTGCGGCTCCTAATGGTACTACCACGGCTCCTACTGGTACTACAACTTCTGCTGGTGGTAGTCGTGAAAACGGTGCAGGCGGTAATGTACCAAGTACTCTTAGAGAAGCTGAAGCTATTGCCGGTAAATCTCCTGCTGCTGCACAAGCTGTTAGTGCCGTAGATAGATACATGGCTATGCTTGAAAAGAGCGGCGAAAGTGTTGGGCGTGAGAAGAAAGAAGCTTTGTACATGGCGCTTATTAGTGGTGGTTTAGCAGCCGCTGGCGGTACATCGCCTAATGCTCTGGCTAATATTGCTGCGGGTATGGTTCCTGCTGCGCAACAGTATCAAAAAGCTATTGCTGATATTCGTAAAGATGATCGTGAGCGTATTGAGAAGCTCATGACTGCTGGTATAAGTAAAGAGAAGTTAGCTCTTGAACTTAGAAAGCTTGGTATTGAAGAGAAGAAAGTTGATGCACTGGTTAATTACTACAATGCCCGTGCTGGTGCAGCAGGTTCTGGTGGAAGTGCGGCTGCTGATAAATTATCGCTTTTAGAACAGAAACAGTTAGAAGCGATGGAGTTAAAAGCTAGGCAGGAAGTTAGGACTGCTACAACTGCTATGAATAAAGATTTAGCCAATAACACTACTTATCAAATGAATTTAAGATTGGCTAATACTTCAAAAGACCCTAAACAAAGAGCAGAGGCGTTAGCTACTGTAAATAGTATAAAACAACCTTATCTGGACCTTATTAACGATGCTAGAGAATATGCTAATGTTTACTCTACTAGAAGGCGTGATACAACTGGCGAAACTGATACGTCTGGGGGTTCAGGTAACGTAGCATTACCAAAAGGGATTCCAACTGGGTCAAGACTCGCTGGTAAATCTGGTGGTAAAGACGTATATGAAGCTCCAGATGGCAAACGATACATTGTTGATTAAGGTGAAGAAATGGCTGTTAAAGAATTTACTGGTCAGCTTGACGAGGAATACAGCGCACCTAGAGTCAGAGAATTTACTGGTAGGCTAGATGGTGAAGTAGAGCCACAAAAAGGTCCGATTCAGGCTGCTGAAGACGCGCCTGATTTTTCTCGCGGTTTTGGTAATATCATTCCGCAAATTAAATCTACTTACGGTGCTGCAAAAGCATTGACGGGTGTTGTCGCACAGAAACTTGGATTTGAAGATACCGGCAGAGGAATTATGCAGTCGGGTCTTGAGACTATGGAGAAGGGCGAAGCTGAGTCTATTGTTAAACCTACTGATGAATTAATTGGTGCTTGGGAAAAAGGCGGGGCTGGTGCAATCCTAACTGATTGGCTTCCGTATCAGATGGGCGCAGGGGTTGGTAACTTAGCTCAGACTCTTGGCTTTATGGCTATCGGTGCTGTAACCGGCGCAGGTGTAGCGTCTATTCCCGGCGCTGTAGCCGGTGCAGTGGGTAGGAATCTAATTAAAGACGGTATTATTGCTGAAGCTCAGGCCCTTGTTAAGAAAGGTGCTGAGATTGAAGCTAAAAATTTAGTTGAGACAGCGGCTAAGAAAGAGGTATCTGCGCTTGCTCGCGGTGCTACCGCAGGTATGGTTACGCAATCTGCTATGCAAGGTTTAGGTGAAGTTGGTGGTCGGGCGTTTCAAGAAGGTGAGAAACGTGGCGAGCGCCCTGAAGATGTTGACTTAGCTAGAGTATTACCAATGGCTGGTGTTCACGCTATTGCTGATTTTGTTGCTGACAAGATTATGCTTGGCGCGTTCAAACCTATTACTAAAGAGGTGAAGAACGGACTTATTTTAGAGATAGGCAAGCGCATCCTCACTACTGGTACAAAAGAACTTTTGCCAGAAGAAGTCCAAACAATAGCTGAACGTTTTGGTGCTAAGTTGTCACTGACTGATGCTGAAGCTATCAGAGATTATATTAATACCGCAGGCGCATCTTACGCCATGTCAGTTATTCCCGGTGGTGTCGGTGCTGTGCGCTCTAAATTATCTTCACCTGTGTCTGAAGATAAAACTAAAACAACTGAAGATGCACTAATTAAAGCTGGCAAAACCACAACTGAAGCTGGTACAGAAACTGGACTACCGTTATTTACGCCTGTTGAATTACCTGATGGTACGGTAGCTAGGTCTCAAGCTGACTTAGATGCGTTTAATTTAAACCCTGCTGCACCAGTAGGGGCGACCTCAGCGTCTGTAGATGCACTTACTGCTGAAATAGCAGCGATGGAAGCCGACAACGCTGATCGCGCTGAAAAATTAAAAAACAAAGAAGGTAACGCTAGAGAACAGGTAGGTAGAAAACGTAAATTTGATGAGATAAGAGCAAAGATAGACGCTAAGAAGGCAGAACTTGCTGCTGCAACCGTTGCACCTAGCGCAGATGGTGACGGTACTAACTTAACGCCCGGTGCTAATGGGCAAGTAACGCCACCCGTTGCTTCAGTACCACCCGTTGCTTCAGTACCACCCGTTGCTTCAGTACCACCCGTTGCTTCAGTACCACCCGTTGCTCCAGTACCACCCGTTGCTCCAGTACCACCTGCTGCTCCAGTACCACCTGCAAGGGAATACACTGCTCCAGAACAAGCTGCTGTTGATTTAGTTAAAGCTGTTGATGCTGGTGGTGTACCAACCGATACTCGCAAGATAAACAAAATTGCAAGAGACCTTGGTCTAGAAGTTTCTACTAAAGCAAAACCAGAAGAAACATTAAATCGTATTAAAGAAGCTGTTGGTCGGATTGACACTACGCAGGCTGAAACTTCTGTTACGCCAGTAGCCACTGAAGTAGTTAAAGAAACTCCTCCTGCAAAGCGTATTACGCCTGTTAGAACCACTCAACCTGATGGTGGAGTACGTAGTGTTGTTACAAGAGAAGAAGGGGTAACAACTGACAAGACGCGGTATACATATGATTTAACTGTTGATGATGAACCATCGCAAATTAAAATAGAGACAGATAATTTAACTGGAGAAACAGAAGCGTTTTTTGTAGTTGAAGGTAGGATGGTTGGTTCTGGGTTAGGTATAAAACAGCTTGTTGCTAATGGTATGTCTCCGTTAGATGCGGTTAAACGTATGTTGCCAGACTCGGATAATTTTAAATTATCAGAGCCAAAAGCACCTAAGCAAAAAACAACTGAACAGAAAGCACCTGCGGTTATAACACCTGCTGCTACAGCGCGGGCAGCTACGCCTGAAGAACAGAACGCTATTAATCATATTGATGCTGTTGATGCTAAAGGTGCAAAGTTTTCACCAGCACAAGCAAGAAAGGTTGCCGAAGCAGTGGGTATTCAAATACCTAAAGCAACTAAAGAGAAGCCAGTTACTACTGAAGACATTAACCAAATCTTGCGTGAGTACGTTGGTAATCTTAAAGGTGTGTTGGCTGGGCGCATTCGTCAGATTGCGCCTAATGTATTTGAAGGCACTGACACTACAGTTACTACTAAGAAAGAAGAGCGTGTATCTTCAAAATTACCAACAGAAGAACCAGCAGGGCAAGTAGGTTCTACCGCAGGGCTTGACACAGAAGAAGATAAACCTAAGACAGTAGCGGAATTAACTGCTGCTGCTAACGTTGCGCGTGGCGATGCTAAGAAAAGTAAAGTCACTAAGGCTGGTACAGAAACAAAGGTTAACGCTGGTGTAAAAATTGCCAAGCCCGTTACATACGTAAAAGGTTACGAGCGCACTAAAGAACCATCTGCAAGTAATTTCTTAAACCAAAACGGTTATTACGGTGAAGAAGCTCCCATTACTGTTGAGCGTGGTATTGAGACCGGTGCATTAGATGAAGCCTTTGATCTTATGGACTCAACGCTATGGGAGAAAGGAGTAGCTAAAGAGTTAAAGCAACTTGCTGCGGAATTCAATAAAGACAAGAAAGCAAAAGATAGAGTCACAGCTGAAAAACCTTTAGATTTTATGACGCTTGAACAGCTTATTAAAATCTACGAAAAGTATGTAGGTAAAGCTGCTTTTGATGCAGGCGGTGCAGCGCGGGTAGAGGCTCAGAAAAATAGGGCTGCGTTTATAAAGTCGTTAACACCTGAGCAGCGTAAGCTATTTGATGGGATTTTAACTAAAGCATTTAAGAATGAAGTTCGTACAGAAGCTTTAGGTCGGCGCGGCGCTACCGGCAAGGACAAACGCGCCCAACGAGCAGATGATCGTGCAAAGATAAAAACTCAGAAGGACATAGATAAGTACTATGACGCTATAGAGCAGAGAAGGATTAACGCTGAGACAACAGAACGTGATCTTGAGCGCGAGGCGGCGTTAGATACTATTGAAGAAGAACAAAGTTTATTAGTTGATGAGAAAGAAACAGAGCAAGCTGCAAAGGCTGGTAAAGAGACGACTATAGAAGACGTTGCGCCAGAGACTACATCCGAAGAAGACTCAGATGTAAAAGCCGCTGACAAAATAGAAAATGTTGAAGCAGCCGGACCTGAAGCCTCAAAGCTCAATGCGCGGCGTAACACACGCACTTTGTCTGCGATCAACGATAGCGGGGATATTAAATCAGTCCTTGCCGAGTTAAGTGGCGGTGAGACTGATTACATATCGGTAGTTGCATCAAAACTATCTAAGCTTTTAAAACACTTAGGTCTTACTGACCCGTTAGCAAAACGTATTTCGTTTAGCATGAACATACCTGAAGGTAAAGACGGTATGTTTGACCCTAAAAGAAATCGTATTTTTATCAGGGGTGAGAACGGTCAGTACACAGGGAAACGCCCTATAGAAGAAGTACTAGAGCATGAAATACTGCACTACTACACTGACCACGTAGTTGATAACCGAACAGCTTACATACAGAGTTTACCTCCCGAGGAACGCCCTGCGGCAACGGCTGCACTTAACCGTTTAAATCTTAACTATCAAAGAGCCAAAGCTGCCCTAGGTGATCAATTTAATATTGATTCACTCAAAGAGTTTATTGCCGAGACATTCTCAAATAAAGAGTTTCAGAATGCTTTAAAGAAACTTGATGAAGCTGGTAAAACATACAAGCCTACTTCTAAAAGCAGTATGTTTAGAGAGTTTGTTAAAAACGTTATGGCAGCGTTTGGTCTTTCAGACCCAAGTTCTGCGGTTACATTTAAAGAAGTGTTTGAGGACATAGCGCAAATAATATCTGCGTCAGGAGATGGTATACGTGGTCGTGAAGTATCCTATGCAACTGGCAAATCTAAAAAGACTCAGCAAACAAAGAAAGCACCGACCCCGTTACGGACTGGCGATATTGGTATTGGTAAGAAAGGTGAAGCCAGCAATGCAGAGTACATGCCGCCCGAGGATGTTGTGGGGCGTGATAAGGGTTTCTGGAAGAAGTTGTTTACAACTTCTGAAGGTTGGCAAAACGTTGCGCGGGTATTTCAGAATGATCGCTACCCAATTAAGTCATGGCAAGATGTACTAGAGCTTGCTGGTGCAATTATTGACGACCTATCTAAAAACTTTAACAACATCTACACACAGATAACGTTGTCATCTGGTCGTGCCAAAGATTTATACGAGCGTCACGTAGCGGGACCCGCTCAAGCTTTAGACACAGCAATTAATGACTTTGCTAAAGCAACAGGTCTAGATATAAAGAGCGCGATTGCACAGCTTCATATGATTACTGAAGCAATTCACGAAAAAGAACGCCGTGAAGCAAAGTACATAATGCTTGTCCCACTTAGCCAAAGAGCGGTGGTACGGTTTAACGGTAAATTAATTTCTCCTGCCGCACGTAGGCAGCAGATTGTTGGCGAGCATGACAAGAACATTAAAGGTGAGTTAGATAACCCGAAGCTGACTGTTGCAGAGGCAAAGCAGTTACGTGCTGAACTTAATTTCCTTGTTGAGAAATACACAGACGAGACTGGGTATAGCCCGTCAGGTATTAAAGTTGCTGTAGATGGTAACAAGCGTAAAAATACAGATATAAAAAATGAAGCTTATAACGTGGTGGGTGTTGATCCTGACACTGCTGAAGCACGTCGAGTTGAGATTGCAGGCAGTAAATTTAAACCACAGATTGATGCTGTGTCTGCTGCGCTTAAAGGTTTGCATGATGCTACTAAAACGCTTGATATGCAGTCGAATTATTGGTCTAAGCCTGTTAGTAACCGTGTAGCGTTTTACGGGTTTGAGAATTACATCCCGTTAAAAGGTAGGAAAGGCGAGAAGGTTACAACGATTGATGAGATGTTAGACTTTACTAGCTCGCGCATGGGCAGTGAAGTTGACAAGCCACAGAGCGCGTTTGGTGGTCGTATGAGTGTAGCTACAAACCCACTGTTGCAGAGTATGTCTGATGCAACCCGCTCTGCTCTTCGCGCCGGGCGTAAGAACATTACGCAGTCAATTATTAATGCAATTGACCAAGGGTTGCTCAATGGTAAAGCTGAGTATAAAAAAGAGCCTATTCCCTTTGAGCAACGCTATGCCGTAGTTCCCGATGAAAATACAATCTTTCATTACGCTGAGAACGGCGACATCACGCTTATTAAAATTAAAGATAAACTTCTCTTAAATTCTATTCGTCGCACATACAAAGCAGTTAACCCGTTGGTTGATATTGCAAACAACATCACAAGTATGATTGGGCAGTTTCACACACGGTATAACTATTCATTCGGTCCGATGAACTTTGTGCGAGACATTCTTACCAATGCCTTTACTATGGGTGCGGACCTTGGGCCAACAAAGTCATTAGCTTTAATTGGTGATATTTCGGCTAAGGTAGCCAACGGTGGGCTGGGTAAAGCCATGCAGTTTATAGCTTTATACAACCGCAAAGATTTTGCTAGTATTGAAAACCTTGCTAAGAAAGACCCGTTCGTAAGAGACATGCTTGACTTCTACACAGAGGGCGGCATGGTGACGTACATTGACGGTATTGCTATCAAGTCTAATTTTGAGTCTTTGCAAAAAGAACTTGGGCGCGGTGGCATTATGAAGACTAAAGAGCAGGTGGATAAGTTTGTTGATATTTGGACAAACATGTTTGAGCTTGCAAGTCGTGCTTCTGCTTATGGTGTAGCCAAGCGTAGTTTTATGGCAGACGGTATGGCTGAGCAGCCTGCACGAACTAAGGCTGCTGCCTACGCTAAGAACCTTGCTAACTTTGAACAGGTTGGTCAGGTTGGTAAGACGATGGGCGCGTTCTATATGTTCTTTAGACCCGCCGCAACGGGTGCTGTTCGTGCAATTGAAGCCTTAACACCAGCGTTCCGTTCGCTAGACTCTGCGCTAAAGAGCTTACCTCAAGCTATTCAGATTGGTGCAACACCAGAAGCTAAGGCGCAGCGTGATACGTTTGTTAAAAACTACAAACAAAAGCAGAAGAACGCTCGAATTATGACGGGTGCATTGTTTGGGTTAGGTATGACAGCTTACGCTATGTCTATGGCTATGTCGCCTGAAGATGAGTTAGGGCGCAATAAAGTCATGACAGACAACATGCAGCAGTGGTCGCGCTATGCACGGTTCCACTTACCTGATGGGTTAGGGTTAGGTAAAGACGTTGTGTTCCAAATCCCTTGGGGCTTCGGTCTAGGCGCGTTTGCTGCTGCTGGGGCGCAGATGGCGGCTGTTATGTTTGGTAAGAGTACCGTTGCTGATGCAGCGGCTAACATCGCGTTGCAGATTTCACTCGACTCGTTTATCCCAATCCCTGTGTCTAAGATGAACCCGCTAGAAGACCCGCTTAACTTTGCGCTAGATTCAATTGCGCCAAGCACTGTAAGGCCCATCTTAGAGTTTGCGTTAAATAAGAATGGTCTAGGTCAAAGTATTTATAACGACTCTAATCGTCGTATTGGTGATGCGTATGTGGGCGGAGATAACATTCCCCAAGTCTACAAAGACATAGCACGTACGTTTGCACAAATTACTAACGGCGGCGTAGATTGGAGTCCAAACAGTATGTATTTCTTAGCTAATAGTTACGCTGATGGTGTGTCGCGCATTTTTGAAACAACTTACGGTTTGACTGATCTTGCTAGTGGTAGAAAAGAATTTAACGCTAAGACTGATCTACCGTTGGCTGGTTCTTTCTTTGGTACTCGCTCAAACGTAGACTCAAGAGAGTTCTCTTCTGTCGAGAAAAAAATCTTAGCTAAAGAGCAGCGGTTAAATATGTTTAAGGGTGATCCGCAAGCAATGATGAAGTATCACTCAGAGTACCCGATGGATGAGGCAATAGTTAAGCATTTTAATACTATGGTTAACGGCGAGCTTAAACGTCTGCGTACTGAAGCAAAGAGTTTTCGTTTGATGGAAGGTATCTCTCCTAAAGAACGTGAAGCAATGGTTAAGATGCTTACCCTCCAGCAAAACTTAATCAAACACAACATCATTGAGACGTTTAAGGCGTACGACATTAAGCCCTAGGATACGCGCCAAGACCTGACACCAAGGTGACCATCTTTACTTGCAACAAAAGATTTCATCTTGATGCCAGCTTTCTTGGAGCCGCTGTCTATCATGTAGATTAATTCGGCAGGGCGCAAGGTGGGGATAAAAAAACTATCCCCAACTTTCATATGTTCCATAGGGAACAGCCACTCCGGTTCTAAAATCTTATCGGGCGTCATTCTTCTTTACTGAATAAACCATCAATCTCTTCGGGGTTGAAGTGATAACACCACACGTTGCCACCACCGCCGCTACCCTTCCAGCCTTTGTTCAACCGACTACGTACAGAGCCGATCAAGCGTGGCTTCTTGGTATCACCGCCAATATAAATCTGTTTCATCTCACGTTCAAAGTTTGCCGAGCTTACCTGCAACTCAGCAAGGTACTTCTTAAAGTGAGTGACCGACACCTGCAAGATACCCTCCTCAATATCAAAACGCGCAGCGAGTTCGTTACGTGGCGCGTTCTTAACTGTGTCGCCCTCCAGCACAAGGATGTTTTGGATATTGCTGTTGATGTATTCATTCAAAATTGATGGGTAATCAGTTGTGTGCTTAGGCGCTACGTTGTCACGGATGTTAATCATCTCATGTAATACTTTGTTGTACACACGTTCAAGATTAACTTCGATGATGCCTGCCTCTACAGCAATCTCGCCGCCACCGAAGGCTGCACCGATTAAGTTTTGAAAAAACCGTTGCTCAGGTGGGTCGCCGAAGTCTTTAATAAATCGTGCAATCCATCTGTCTACAGCTTCATAGACTGCCTTGTCACCAATCTCATAGAGCCGTTGAACGTACATCACACCAGCATGACCGTAGTTGTAATTCATCGGGTCAAATATCTCTCTGCCGAGAGTGCCTGTAAGAAACGGAATTTTCTTGACTTCAAACTCAACCAAACGCGCTGCTTCACCAACAGGGGTTTTCTTCCATGCCATTAGCTTCGCATACATCGGATGGTTTGCAGTCATGAAGTTGATTAGAGATGCTGCTAACTCAAATTCACGTTCAGCGTTCACGGACCCCTGCATCTTGATCTTGGCTTTACCGTTAGATACTTTATGCACAAGCATCGCAATTGATTCTGGCTTCTTGTCGCCAACTTCATCAACGCCAAGCATAATGTTATGCAATGCAAGATACCTGCCTGTCATACCGTTGTCGGTTGCATCAAACACACTGAGGTCTTTTGGGTTACCAAAGATACTAAGTCCCGCATACATCGCGCCAGTCTTTGCTGAACCTGACGGACCTGTGAAGCATACTGATATACCTGCCGTAGATGTATATTCCATGAGAGGCGAACCAAACCCGCACAACAGCCCAAAGATTTGCATATCAAGCTGCCCGTCAGGGCGCTCTAACTGATCCATGCACCAACGCCATTTAGCGTACGTGCCTTTTGGCTCTACGTGTTTTGCTACGCCTTTAATCATGGGCGACACAGCAGAGTCTACTAACTTGCCATCTTCATCAATTTCTTTGTGACCTAACACAAATGCTCTCTTCGGCGGGTTTATAGAATCACGGTCAAGCTTTTCTGTCCAACCAAGTTGAGTACGTATTTGGTCTGCCTTGTATACATTTATCATATATTGATACCATTTGTTAATGTAGTTGTAGAGCCTTTGTGATTCTTTGGGTTCACAAGGGACACCTTGAAATACCACCATCTTTCTTAAATCCTCAGCCGATTGCGCGATTGGGATTAAGAATTCTCTTGCAGGATCGTTTGGCAATTCAAGACGCATCAACATACACTCACCGTCTATCTTGCCGTACACCCTGCGGATAGGCCAAAAATCATGTGCCAAGAACAGCACAGGATCAGGTTGTGTTTTCTTCTTTGTTTCTTTATCGAATGTTGCAGCGGGCATGTAATATATGCCACCGTTCTCGCCACGCACGAATGGCTTTAAGAATCCCGGAAGTTCCTGAAGCTTTTTGGTATCCGGTTTCTCCCAAACTGTGTCCTCTTTATGCGTGGTTGCCGCAGGTATAAACTCTCTTCCAAGCTCAATTGGTCCTGTGATTCGTCCTCTATGAATACATCCTTCGCAGAGACTTGGTTCATCTCGCGCAAATCCTTCGCACGTTCGGATAGAATCAAAAGACTTGGCTTTTGCAATTGTTTTTTCAGGTGTGTAGTCACGATGACCCTCGGATATTAATTGGATTGCTTCTTCGCCATCTTCGCAGCGTATGGCAACTGCCAGCGCCCCAGTCCATGATGTGTAGGGTGGGTTCTGTGGGTTCATTGCGACTTCTGCAATTTGTTTGCAGCCTTCGCCCTCAAGACTTTTGATAACAATGGTTCTGAAGTTGTACTTGAAGTTATCAAGCTTCTTGAACGCTATGGTATCTTCGTCTAAGCCTTTCGGTATTGATGCAAGAATATCGTTGACTGGTTCAACTTCTTCACTGCTACCAAGAAAATCTTTGAATGATGAGAAAGAATACGTGGTTAATTCTGTGCTGATTAACCCAGTTGGGCTAGGCGGGTCTGTTTTGTAGTTGAGCGAGTCTGCATAACGCATGATCCGCGCCATGTCTGCCATCACCGCAGGGTCACAGAATAACTTGGGGGTGCAATACTCTTTAAATAACTGAGCAATAGGCAGGTACTCTGCTGCCGGTACATCTTCATCCAACAACCAATATGCATGAACCCCACGCCCTGAACTAACGCGCACAGGCTCGGGTAACCCACTCTCCGCGATGAACGTATCAAGCGCAACAAGTGCGGCGTCAGCATCAACGTAGCCTTTGTTTTCTGCTGCCTTCTCTTCGCCTACATCTAGATCAATAAATAACGATCTACAGAACAAAGCGTCTTTCGCCTTCCTACTAAACTCATCGAACGTGCTTACAGCTATAAATATGTTTTGCTTTCGCTTTTTGAAGTCCTCAACTAAATCAAATATCTCGTCAAACGTCTCTGTAAACTTATTCCTAGTTGCCCCTGTTGCCGGATCAATGCCGGTAACACAGTAGACGCCCTGTGTTGGCAACGCCTTCTCATAAAATTGTTTTATCATTTCTTGAGTAGAGTCTAAAAAAGCGTGAGTGATCACGCTTTGGTGTGGGGGTTAGGGGGCATGACACCCCCTATTTTTACTGTAGTTCTTGACCGATCATATCCTCAATGTATTTTTTAGCCGCTAGAGTATTACGTGCAGGTAGAACACCATTCTGCAAGTCTTTCTCAACAAGGTCAATAAACACTTCTACTATATGCTCGTTCTTCTCGCGGATGGGTCTGCCACGGAACCAGCTATACAATGACATACGGGAAACATTTAACGCAACCGCTACGTACTTGGCTGGTAAATTTGCTTTGACGCAGGATTTCGCAAGCGTAACCCCAATCCTTCGGGGATTACCCTTATGCATCGCAATTAAAAACTTTTCGCTATATGTCCGTGGCATTCCTGCTCCTTATTTCTTAGACCATTTCTTCATAACATCAACAACGTTCTTCTCAGCGTCACCCTCTGAGGCTGGCTTTGATTCGCGCTTGATAGGCTCGTTCTCTTTTGCTAACTGCTCAAAACCACCATCGTCTGCGGATGCTTCATTGCTAGTATCAGCTTGGTAGACGCTCATCTTAATAGCTGCTTCTGCTGCTGCACTCTTAGCCTGCTGTGCGATGATTGGCAATACATCATCAGGTGTTGCGCTGTCAGGAGAGAACACAACTTTCGGCGTAGGTGACTTTGTATCGAACGCCATACGGGTCACAACGCGCCCAGCACTTACGTTGTTAGCCGCCAAGTGCTGAATGTACGGACGGAAAGGACGACGACCATTATCCTCTTTGCCGAACGCTGACGTAGCAGGCAACACCAACTGCATCACATCCCCTGCGGGGTCATTAGGCAATACAACAGCAGTGCGCCATGACAATCGGCACTTAGTACCCGTACCACTGTCGCCTGAACCCTTAACGCTGTACTGACACTCGTTACAAGATTTAGCTGGCGGGTTCTTCACTTCTGCATCAGGTGCTTCAGAGTCACTTGACCAACAAGCGGGGCTAACCTTCTCGCCTTCCTTGTAGCCTTGCATATACAACTGGCGCGATGCCTTGTGTGCCATCTTAACGAAGATGACATTCATAAAGCGGTCTTCAATCGTGCCAACTTCTTTACCACCCGCATACTTGCGGAACACGCCACCTTTAATGGAGATGCGTTTAACACCACCACGCCCTGCGCCACCTGCAACGGCAAGGGTATCTTCATCAAGACCTTCTACGGTTAGTGATGTGTTTTGGGATAGCAATGTGATTAGATCGTTACTCATTTAATTTCCTTTGACTGAATTTGACTATTTAGATGTAGGCTTACGTACCGTGATGCCAAACTCGCGCATCACATTTACGCCGGGGGGTAGACCATCTTCTTTGTGTTCCGACATAAATTCTTTGAAGTTGCCTTGGTGTATACGACGCTCAAATAAATCAACCGCCTGATGCTCCAAAATAAACTTCTTAAAGTTGTCCCAATCGTTGCAGTAAAAACGCTCGTTCATCTTGCGAATCACTGTTCCGTTTTGGGTTTTAATACTGTCTGCATTAGTATCATTGCAGATTGAAAGCATCGACTGCTCTAGGACTGCCAGCTCTTCCTTTAGCACCTTGTCTTTGGTTTCATACTCGTTGAGTATCTTTTCACGTTCACTTCTTATTGTCAAGTATATTTGTACTAATTCTTCAAGATTCATCTTCATTTCCGATAGTTTGTTTATATAGATCAACCAGCTTCTCATGCGAATCGACTTTGCCTTGAAGCATCTCATACATCTTGCGTTCCACTTCCGACCCCTGTAGGTGTACGACAGTCATACTGTTTTTCTGACCCACTCGGTCTATTCGGGCAACGCATTGCAAGTATGTTTCTACGCTCATCACAGGCGACCAAAACACTACGGTATTCGCAGCAGTTAGTGTCACACCATGCGAGGCAGATTGCGGTTGAATGACTAAGACCCTTGGTGACTCTGCGGTTTGAAACCTATTGATAATTTCGGCCCGCTCCCTTGCTGTTACATCTCCGTTTATTATTTCATTGCTGACTCCTTGTTCTGTTAAATACCGGGCCACTACACTGATCGTATGTCGGTAGGGTACAAAAACTATGACCTTATGTTCGGTCTCATCTAGTACTTCTGACAATGTGTTCAGTCGTGGGCTAACATCAAACTCAATTACATCGTGTTTATCGGTGTAGACAGCACCACCTGATATTTGTAACAACTTACTTAACTTCGCAGCGGCATTGACTGCGCTGATTTCTTCGCCTGCTGCCTCAACTAGCAACTGACTCTTTAAAATTCTGTAGTACTTGTTCGCCTGTGCGGTAAGCGGAACTAAGCGGGTTTGATACATAACCTCGGGCAAGTCCAAACACTCAGCCTTGGTAAATCGGATGGCGGGTTGCAACGCCTCGTACACAGATTGCTTGGAAGTTGGTTTAGCTACCCAACTGAACCTAGACACAGGGTGCATCACCTTATCGCGCCAAGCCGTGAAGAACTTTGGTACGTTGGCAGGAGCTACAAGTCGTGCAAGACCAAACGCATCAAGCGGGGACTGCGAAGCAGGAGTGCCAGTCAGCATCCATAGTCTTGTGTTTGGCTTTAAAAGTTTTGCTAGAGTTTTCCAACGGCGGGTCGTGGCTGTTTTATAAGCGTTCGCTTCATCGACCACAATCAGGTCGAACCCTAGCTTGAGTATTTCGTCCTGCACGATGCCAACACCATCGTAGTTGATGATGACAAACTCGTACGCACCGTTGATGATTTTCTTACGCCGCTTTGCGTCACCGTAGGCAACTGCAACGCTTCTGTGCATGGCGGTTTTAAATATATCCGCTTGCCATGCTGAGTACATAATTGATAGAGGGCAGATCACCAACACACGCTTGACTAACTTTTGTGTCATTAGATAGTCAGCAGCCCAAATCACTGAGGAGGTCTTGCCTGTGCCTGCCTCGTTAAAGCAAAACGCCCGATCACGCAAAGTCAAAAACGCTGCGGTTGTTATCTGATGTTTGAATGGGGTGAAGAGGCCCGGAAACTTATAGTCTCGCGTGATTGGAGAAGGTATTTGATCATGGTCGTATATCTTTGTGAGGGTCTGCATCTCTTCGAGACCCCAATGCACAAGCAAGTCGGCATGGTCATCACTAGAGTACAGTATCTCGCTCTTCTCTATATTACGCATTGCTGCGTGTGCTGACTCTACATCTAGAACTAATCTTACCGCACTATTATCGACTATTTTCACAATTATCCTTGACTAAAAATACCCCTTACGGGGGTAAGTCGGTTGAGCCTGACGCGCTGGAGAAGTCGGAAAACCTTTTAAGCACCGCCCAACTGACACGGTTAATGGGTCAAGCAAACTTCCAAAGCCACCCCCCGCCGCACACTCATGCCTAACTGCGGCGTATTATTTCTTACGTTCTTTCTTACTCACTTCTGAAACCAAATTACCTTTTGAGTCGCGCTTAAACGAACGGTTCTTTGCCGCGCTCTCAATCCGCAAACCATTCTTATTAGAGCCACCTTTATCAAGTGCTTTAACGTGTGCAACATCCTTACCCTCACGTGCATCGGCTTTACCGTTACCATTACCGTCAGGCATTTCTTTGTCTAACTTACGCCGACCACGTTGGCGCTCCATGCGGCGATCATTTTCACCTCTAGCTAGTTGCTGTTGGTATTCTTTTGCATACGGGCGGGGCTTATTGACGTAGGGCATTATCTTTCCTTGTGATAGTCGCAGGTTCGCACCGGACACCATCCGCACAGAGGCGTGGGATTGGGCATCCACGCATCATTTTCGTACGACATTTGCATCCGCGCAAGGTCACCGCTAAAACTATTCCAGAGTTCTTTAATCTGGCTACGCTTGTACTCTTCATCAATAAAAGTATCATGCATGACGAACAGCAGCCCAGCCTTGATATGGTTAACTTCAGGGAAGTGGGCAAACACCATAAGTGCCATAAGTTTCAACTGTTTTGGGTCAGGGTACTTATTGCTGCCTGTCTTGTAGTCAACAATGTATGCCACATCCCTATCAATAATCAGTAAATCCGCGATACCCCGTACCCACCGTTCTTTACTGTTGTACTCACAGGCATTGCCGCCTTGGTCAAGAGCCATCTTATGTTCAGGATAGCGTGTGCCATAAATATCAAGCAGGGTATCAAGCATCCCTGAAAACCGTTTATAGTTCTCAGCAAGGGGTGTGCCATCTTTGACATAATTTTCAAGAGCCTTATGCACTTCGTTACCGTAAGTCATCTCAGGAGTCATACGTTTGAAGAAACGCTTTAGTACTTTAACTTCCTGATATTGCTTAGGACAGTTAACGTATTCCTTTAACGACGAGAACGACCATGTGAAGTCCATAACTACCCTTTGAAAAGTTTATCTATACATATTACACAGAAATTGTGCGCTCGGCAATGCATCCTGCAACTATATTTAGCACTCGCCATATGAATCCCCGTACTTAGCTTCACAAGCCACGGGTAAACCCTTAGCCCACTCGGGCGCGATAGACATAACTTGGGTAATAAACCCAATCGCTTCTTGGACTTCCCCCGCTGGCACAACACATACAGCCGCATCGTGTACCGTGAGAACTACCTTGTACCTTTTTTGGATTTCGAGCATCTGCTGCCCGACGATGATCCTCGCCAACGCCTGCACTACGTTCTCTACTACTGTGCCGCCCCATAGATGTACCGTTCCTTTGCGTGATGTGTATGCATATTTAGGTTTGCCATCTTCGCTTACATCCTTTAGATCAGGGTAGCGTATATACAGCCCGTTGGGTAGGCGTATACCTTCTTTGCACACTCGCAAGCAATTGTGCTTGCCGTACCATACCTCCTTGGATTTCTCGTCATTCCAACCCGCTATCTTAGTTAGCATCTTGTCGCCATCACGCCACAGCGTAATGATCTTGTCGTTTGTGTTGCGGTATAGCTCAACAATATCTAAACACTTGCTCTCCTCAAGGTCTACTCCCGGGGGCGTGGTCTTCAAGGTGTGTTGTAGTTTTAACGCTCCTGTTCCGTAACCAAGCCCCAGAATACAAGTTTTACCCACAAACCGCTCAACAGGGTCAGCTTTAGAGATTTCACGCTTGTATATCTTTGATGCAAACACGGAGTACACATCTTCACCGTTAGCAAATGATGTGACCAAATCTTCTTGACCTGCCAACCATGCAAGCACCCGCGCCTCAATCTGTGAGGAGTCACAGTTAATCACCACATGACCGTAGGGCGCGATGATAGCGTTCTTCAGCGTTTTCTTTTTCTTGTCACGGCTTGGCAAGTTCTGAAAATTTACCTTGTCCACCCCTGACCACCGACCTGTGTGTGCGCCGTAGTATTTAAGTGGGATGGGTAGCCGGCTTTTGTTGCGAGCGCCAACGCCTATGAATCTCTCTATTCTTGACTCTTCGATGGTGGATTTAGTCCCAAGCCTTACTGCACACAACTGTTGAATGAACGGGTCTTCATGGGCGGTAAGCAATATAAAGCCTTCATCGTTTTTTGCAAGTGCAAGCGTCTGTTTGCCTGTGGTCTTGCTTAACTTCATCGGGGGTTCGACGCCATACTCTTTTAATAACTCAGCGAACTGTTTATTGCTTGCGAGCTTTTTGCGTACATATTCTTCAGTCTCGCATTTTAATTTCTCCATCAATGTGCCAAGCATAGCCAGCTTTTCTTGGCGAACCTCACTCAGTCGATCTTCAAGCATCGCGTCATCAACCTCAAGCACAGGGTCGATGAACATCCGCAACGTCATGTCAATCAGCGAAAGTTCCTCGTCGGGATAATTAGATGCCAGTTCCCTAAATAGTGCCTTCGTGAGGTCAACGTCATTCTTGCAGTACTCGCCATACTGCGCTAAGTCCTCGGGCGTGAAGTCTTTGCGCTTTTTACCCTTGGCGTCATTCACCTCAGTACCCTTCGCACCCAGTTCATAGCGTTCAGCAAGAGCCTTGAGCGACCCACCCGCATCCACCCCATGTATGGATCGCGCCATGCACAGAGTGTCATAATAGAAAGCGGGTCTGATATTAAACTTCCATGCAAGGATTGCACCATCAAACATTGTGTTGTGGCACAGCAAAGCACTCTCAGCCCAATCAAACTGCATCAGGAATGACTTTGTTTCCTCACGACTGCCTGAGAACCAGACGGCTGGCGCATCGTCAATCTTCACACCTACGCCGATTACTTCAAACTTAGTTTTGTTAATATACTCTTCAGTAGTCAACTTGCTAAGTGTGTAGTCTTGGGCGTAGTACGTCTCAAAGTCTAGTGTGATGAAGCTCATTTAAATCCTAAACCTTTAGCAAAGTCGCCTGTATAACCATTAGCAAATTCTTCAGGGTGGGTCTTGGTTCTTTCGATTAGGATTGCTACTGCTGATAACACGGCGTTCTCCAATTACTGATCAGGGGTAGGTGAGATGCTAAATAAGCATTTCGTACAGGTAAAAAAGGGGGCGCAACGCGCCACCCTAGTACTGATTACTTCTTAAGATTATTTATTTCACGATTCAAATACCACTGAGCTTTCTCAAGGTCTTTCAACTTGTCACCCTTGTGTTCGCTGCGTGTAATGTACTTGATCACGTTGCCAAGGTTGTACCCCAACTCTTTTGCCTCAATGAAGTCGATGGTCTCAATGCCCCCTGTGGTGTAGTGCGGAGGGTTGTTCACCATATCAGTACTATAGGGCTTTACTACATTTGTAGTAGGCGACACCTGCATCCTAATTTTATTGATGTGTTGCGTTACCGACTCGCCCCGCGCCTTGGCTAGAGCATCTCTTAAACCAATCTCTGACATAGTGAGTGACTTAATTTTAACTTTAGCTTTGGGCTTGGCTTCGATCTCAGCTTTGTGCTTGCTACGAACATTGTAGACATAGCTTTTTGATAGCCCTGTCTTTTTAATGATCTCAGCAGGGGTAAGACCTTGCTTGCACAACTCAATAACTTGTTCGGTTTTATTGCGTTTCATTTTACTTCTCCTGTTTTGTGTACTTACGTTTAATTGCTGTAATACCCACTTCGGGTTCTTCCTCGGCGTACTTCGCCTTAATCATTGCATCGGCTAGGACATAGCACCACTTAGCAACACGTGGCTCACTACCATCCATAACACCCCTACTAGCCAATCCCATTAAAGCCAACCCCGCAAACAAATCTCTTAGGTCTTCGTCATTCATCCAGTTCTAGTGCCTCCCGATTGTATTTAAAGGCATAGTCATTGCGGTACTCTGAGGGCGGAGTCCAACCATACTTGCGCCACACGGCTTGTACATCTGCACCGCTTACGTATTTAAATGCTGAGTTAGATAGGTTGTTCTGATTCTGCTGTTCCATTTAATAAGTCCTCTAGTATTGAGATGTTTGCTTCGTTAATTACATACGACATACCACCTGCTTTTCTAATATCCAATAAGGCTTTCTCCTGTAACGCTGTGGTCTTACCTTTCCCGGCCTTGCACTCTAAGCCGATAAACAGACCGTTATAACAAACTAGGAAGTCAGGTACGCCTGACACACCATAGCCACCAGTTACGGGCATTGCATAATACGCGCCCATTGCTATCAACAACTTCTTTACACGATCTTTAACTTTTGCTTCGGGGGTCATACTGGATTCCTTAACCATGCTGCTGCCACATCGGGGCGTGGGATAAATACTTCTTTGCTGTTTACCATGACAGGTTCGCGTGCATCATCACCGTCACCCCAATACCATACTCTTGATACTTGCCCACGCTTGTTGAGTTCGTAAGCACCAATGTGAATCTTGCTCTGTTGATATAACGTCTTGAGCGTAGATAACACAGACTTAATTGGTCTGCCCGTTAACTTAACCAACTTACTAGCCGTAGCATGATTAACCTTCTGCAAAACCTTTGCTACCGTTGAGCCTTTGACTGTTGTGAATTTTGCTACGTCACTCATCTTTTAATTTCTCCTCTAAGTATTCAATCACACCCTTGAGTTTTATACCCCGCGCATACGCCGATTCTAGTTCACGACTTTGCTTTGTTCGTGCGTTAAATTCTTCCATCCATTGTTTGTGTAAATCTGCATTTTCTTCTTTTAGGGTAGCTATTTCAGCTTTTGCTTGGCGTAGCTGTGCTGCTAGGTTCTTAGTTGCCATCGCGCTTCCTCTGTTCTGTATACATACCTGCACGATAGCCAATCTCGTATGCCTTGCGTAATGTCATCATGCCTAGTTCGATTGAATCAATATCCGATATGAAGTTCAACGCACTCTCTTGTGCTGCGCGGCGTACGCTGTCCTCGACCTTCTGCTGTTGTGCGCGTTCGATATCTTCAAAGGCTTCGTCTTCTTCGGTCTTCATCTTCGGCTCCGCTCTTGATTTAATTACTTGTATATGGTCAAACATCTTCTTGCCAAGGTCGTAAAACTCCTTGTCTTTGCCTGTGCTGTTATCTTTAGCCATCACTCTTCGCCTCTGGTTTAGCGTTATCAATCCACACGTTCAGCCTGTCTATTTCTTTCTGTAGAGCATCACGAATGTTTGTAAACAACGGTACAGATGTTGAACCTAATACGCGTGTCTCTTCGTGACATAGCTCATGCAATTCAAACGTATCGTCTAACAAAGCACCGATGGTTGTTTTGTATGTCACTCTTTGGTCGCACCCGCTTACGTCAGCACTCCAATAAATAGTCAGCGGGTTTTCGGGGCGCGGATTGCCAATACCATCGCCCCCTGTCCATTGATAGGGCATGTAAAAAGATACCCCGTTTTCTTGTTCAACAAGTTCTGCTACCGTACAGTCTAATATTTCTGATGGGGGATAGCCCACCAATTCTGCGAATGGGTTTGCTTCAGTCATCGTCTTCTCCGTATGTGATAGCTATTTCTTTATACCTAGCCATAAACTCATCGTGGGGTATAGGATACTGTTGATCGGGGTCAGCCTGATCCAAGAACTCATCAATGGTTTCTTTAAATGCTTCTAGGTTCTCATACCCAAGCACCTTAGCAACTCTTGCGGTAGCTTGACCGTATGCACAATACAATATGGCATCCATTAACTCATCGACAGCCGAACCCTCTTCGATCTCTATCTCACCGCCTAGCACTACGCTATACACAGTGTTGGCTATACTTTTGTAATCTATCCAGTCAATCCCTTTATGCACACTCATCTCTGTGCATAGCGCATCGCTTACGTCATCTGAATACTCAAGGTTTTTCAACTTCTTGTATGTCTTTTCACTAATTGTTAGCTTAGTCATTCCTCCACCCCATCAATCCAGTTATCTAATTTGTCGTGCATCTCTTTGCGGCGAGCTTGTGCAAGAGTCATGTCTTGACCGCCGACAATTACCTCTATGGTGTTTGCCATTTCACTATCAAACTGCTCACCCTTTTTAAACATAATTTCATTGGGCGTTGTGGCGACTTCTACCACTGTGCCTTGTAGATTGATTAATGTTTCAATGTTCATGTGTTTTCCTTAAAATTATCTACAGCAATGCACCCACGCTCACGGCAACCCTCATCCATGTCGGGTAGGTACTCATCAAGTGCTTCGTATATCTTCATAGGCAGCATTGCCGATGCGTGATACAGCACCGCAATAACCTTTAGCTTTTCAATCAACGGCTTGGCTTGTTCATAACGCACTGTTCTTCTCCTTGAGTTTGGCTTCAATACGGCGTGCCATTTGTAAAGCCCAGTTGATGTCATCAACATTTTTAACAAACGCATCGTCATGAATGGTGTGCATATCTTCATCCGTCAGCCCGACCCACGGCTTGCGTGGTGGTGCGTCACCAAATTGCTGAAACCAACGCACTTCTTGCTCAGGCTTGGCTAACTCTGCTTCAAGGGCTGATATAAGGTCACTCAAATCATTTGATTGTTTGTGTCTATTAAGACGTTTCAATAAAAGTTTTAAGTCTTGGAAATTATCCAACGCTTGCTGCATAATTTCACGGCTCATGTGTTCTTCTCCTTGAGTTTGGCTTCAATGGCACGAGCAAACATTTTGCGAGAGCCACCATCTCGGGCGTTTAGCATCATTGGTGTATTCCCCCACGCTTCTTCAATTTCATCATCCGTCAGCCCGACCCATTGACGTTTCATCGGTAGTGCTGTGCAAGCTAATACATCATGCACCTGTCTAAGCATGGCGCATAGATGGTCGTTGGTGCTAATTGATTCTTGCTCAGGCTTGGGTGGTGCGGTGTTTACAACACTTAACGCCCAATCAAGCCATTGTTTTGCTGTCATTTCGTAGTACCCATTTGGCCCAACAGAATACAAATCCTCACCTAGACGAATGGCAG
>Ga0222714_10001191_pt1 | contig 29469 bp, 27 predicted proteins | sample C33_3DmetaG_FD_165048 | JGI IMG/M metagenome (GOLD analysis project Ga0222714, IMG submission 165048) | Estuarine water microbial communities from San Francisco Bay, California, United States - C33_3D | ecosystem: Environmental > Aquatic > Marine > Unclassified | place: USA: California... | reverse complement strand
AGACCGGTCGGACTTTGCCGGCCGGTCAATGGTTGGCAAGATCTGCTTCTATAATTTTTTAGTAAATTGGTTGCGGTTTTTCATCTGAAATTTCCGGCAATTTCCGGTAAAAAGAGATATATGAATGCTAGATTAACAAAGCATCGTTAAAACACAGCTTAATCATAACGGTGGGAAATCAGGCTGGCTTACTTTTTAAAAGAATTTTATACTGCGCACACAAATTCAAACCGAGTTTATAAAAGTTCTCAGGAGTATCACAGTAAATGCTGGAAAATATCACAGACAGGAAAAAAATTGGGCTAGGAATTTTGCTGGCTTCTCTTGCTTGCATGGCTGCCCCAATGGCGACTGCACAGTCGGATGCCACGATTTTAACTCTTGTTCGTGCTTGTCAGAGCGTCGCTGGTCTTTCTGAGCGCCTTGCCTGCTATGATCGAGTGCTTCCGCCAGGGACTGATTCAGTCGGAGTGACTACAGAAACTCCTGCAAGGACAACAGCTCCGGTAGCAAGATCAACAGAAACAATTGATAGGAGTAATGCCAGGGTTTCAAGAGAACAGGAACTAGAATCCACAGTGGCCGAACTCGAGGAGCAGCTGGTTCGTGAAACCGGTGGAGAACCTGTAGCAAGAATAATTGAAGTCCAAAGGCCCACGGTACGTACATCCAGATTAATTGCAGAAGATGGCCGAGTTTTTGTGGAATCAATTACAACATCAATCATCAACTGGCCAGATACGCCATTCGATGTTGAAGTTAACAGAAGTATCACTGGTACTTATACGATCAGGGCGATGAACACCGCTAATGATAGAGGTCTGGGTCGTGGTTATCGTGTGGCGCTTGAAAGATAGCTTCACCAAAAAAACTGAATGAGCCTTTTTTGTCTGGAGACGCCAGAATCTCCACCCAGCAAATTCAAGCTTATAGCCATTTAGTGAGTTGCGCTTAAAGAAATATCAAAACAGAAGTAAAGGATTTTCGATTTAAGCGTGCAGGTCTTCAGTTAATGAAGCAACGGTTTCAGCGGGCAGCTCAATACCTTTGACGGGCAAGTTCAGGTGATCACAGCCGGCACGTAATAACTGATTCTGTTTTAGGGCCTTAATCATTTCCTGGGTGAACTCAAAACGCATGAAATGTACGCTTGATGTTTTTTCATCATTTTCACGATCCAGATCTTCATCAGCAATGGCATAGACTTTTTCAAAGCCATCAACCTGCAGCCAGACCTGATCTTCTACTCCAATAAGTCTAGACAGTTCAACTTTTCGAAGTTCAGCATCATCATATTCCAGCATGAAAGTCGCTTTTAAATTACTGCCATCAGGGATAAGTGGATTGTAAGCATCTAATTCATCCTGAATACCTTCTGCTTCAAACACTTTTTCAATACGTAACATTTCCTGGATTTGATAACGAATTGTCAGTTCATCTTCAAAATACAGTCTGGCGTGCTCGTTTAAACTTACGCGTCGATTCTTTTTATGGTTGATGACCTGAGCTTTAAATTCTTGTCTTCTCGAAGAGTATTCTTCCAGAGATAATAAATCATTTCGGGTTAGCGTCATTGTTTTTCCTTACAATATATTTATAACGAATATGCCATTCGAAGCAGTGTTATAGGGTGCTCTGGCTTATCGACGGTTTCAGATAAATTGGCAATATGGTTGGCCGCCATTGGGCAGTCAGAAATAAAGTGATCAGGATTTCTTGCATCGACTTTTTTAACCACGGGACGAGCAATTTTTACTGCATGATCATGAGATTCCACTTTGACAGCATAGGTGCCATCATGCCCAGAGCAGCGTTCTTCAGTATTGACAGTTGTTCCGGGAACCAGATTCAGTATATCCCGTGCTTTGATGCCAATATTCTGGACACGAAGATGACAGGCAACCTGGTAAGAGATATCACCAAGTTCAGTATTGAAGTCAGTTCTTAGAGCGCCTTCTTTATGGCGGAGATGCAGGTATTCAAAGGGATCAAAAAATGCTTTTTGAACCTTTAATACATCCTCATCATCCGGGAATAATAAAGGCAGTTCCTGCTTGTACATTAATACACAAGAAGGCACTGGTGCGATCAGGTCATAGCCTTCATCAACTAGTTTTGCAAGAACAGGAATGTTGGCTTCCTTTGCTTTGGCAACTGAATCGAGGTCGCCAAGTTCTAGTTTAGGCATGCCACAACACTGCTCTTTAGGCACCAGCTTAATTTGTATGTCGTTGTGCTGGAAAACCTTGTAAAAATCTTCACCCAGCTCTGGGCTGTTGTAATTACCATAGCAGGTTGCATAAAACGCGACTTTTCCTGTTGTACGGCCAAGCGCTTTGCTTTCGATTGATTTATCCAGATTTTTAACGCGCTTACGTAGAGTATTTGAATGGTAAAGTGGCACTGGTGCCTGGTGGTGAACGCCTGCTGTTTTCTCTAATATTTTTCTGAATGTTTTGTTGGAATTAAGGGCATTAACCGTGATATCGATCAAAGGTATCGTCGCCATCTTGCCGACACGGTTAGTATCAGAAAGCATTTTATTACGAAAAGAAGTGCCTTCTTTTTTAAATTCAACGGCCTTGGCGCGAAGCATCAAATGGGGAAAGTCTATATTCCATTCATGCGGAGGGACATATGGGCATTTAGACATGTAGCACATGTCACATAAATAACATTGATCCACTACTTTTTTGTAATCTGCTTTATCAACACCATCTACTTCAAAAGTCTCTGACTCGTCGACCAAATCAAACAGGGTAGGGAAGGCGTTACATAAACTTACACAGCGACGACAGCCATGACAAATGTCAAAGACTCGTTCAAGCTCATGGTAGAGATTATCAGTATCCCAGAAGCTTTCAGACTTCCAGTCAATAGGATGTCTGGTTGGGGCTTCAAGACTGCCTTCTTTGGTAGAGATTGAATCGCTCATGTGTAAGACCCTGGTTTTATTTTTAAGTACCGAATGTCGAGAGCCAAAAGGCTCCCAACAAACAGTAAATAGTTTAAGCGTCTAGATTATCTAAGGCTTTTTGGAAACGGTTGGCGTGACTTCTTTCAGCCTTGGCTAATGTTTCAAACCAGTCAGCAATTTCATCATGCCCTTCATCGCGAGCAGATTTTGCCATGCCAGGGTACATGTCAGTATATTCATGTGTTTCACCAGCAATGGCTGCTTTCAGGTTGTCTGAAGTGGCGCCAATTGGAAGGCCAGTAGCAGGATCACCCACTTCTTCCAAATACTCTAAATGACCATGGGCGTGGCCAGTTTCACCTTCAGCAGTTGAACGGAATACCGAAGCAACATCGTTGTAGCCTTCAACATCGGCTTTAGAGGCGAAATATAGATATCGACGATTAGCTTGAGATTCTCCAGCAAAGGCGTCTTTCAGGTTTTGTTCAGTTTTACTTCCTTTTAGTGACATAATTTTGTCCTCTATTGTTATTGAAAGTTTAGTTTCAGTTCATTTAGGACAACAGAAAAATATCCCCGGTGCCCAGTTAATGGTTAAATCCAAGAACTTGCCTGATTATGCATTAGGCGTTTATTATCTGTCCAATGGATAAAATTATAATTAGTAATCGATTTTAACGATGGCGAATCTACCGACTTTAAAACAACTAAAATATCTGTGTGCTGTCGCTGAGCTTAAACATTTCAGTCAGGCAGCTAAGGCATGTTTTGTCTCACAATCAACGCTTAGTGCGGGTATCATTGAGCTTGAACAAAGCTTAGGTGTCACTTTAATTGATCGCAGTCAAAAGCAGGTCAGCCTCACTGCTATTGGTCGTGAGGTCAGACAAAGGGCAGTATCTATTCTGACCGAGGCGGATGATTTAGTGGCCTTAGCTGAATCTGCCCATGAGCCTTTTACAACTGAAATGCGCTTAGGCGTTATCCCGACAATTGCGCCTTTTTTATTGCCTGATATTTTAAAAGCGCTCAGGCAGCGCTACCCAAAATTTAAGTTGTATATCCGTGAAGACCAAAGTGGCAATCTCTTGAGGGATCTTGCTGCAGGAGAGCTGGATCTTTTGTTGCTAGCGCTACCATATCCTGCTGAAGGCGTGACCAATATGCATTTATTCTACGATGAGCTCTTACTGGCTTGTAATAAAGGCAGTGAATACTCTCGTGATAAAAAGCTAACAACCAAAGAGCTAAAAAATACTGATCTCTTATTGTTAGAAGAGGGGCACTGTTTGCGTGACCATGTATTGGAAGCTTGTGAATTAAATAACAGTGATATCAAGGTGCCTTATTATGCAACCAGTTTAAATACAGTTATTCAAATGGTGGCGAATGATATTGGTATCAGTATTCTGCCCAAAATGGCGGTAGACGCTAACATATTACGAGGAACGACTGTTGAAACTCACCCCTTTGTGGATAAAAAAGTTCAACGTTCCATTGGCTTAATGTGGCGTAATAGTTCACCTCGGCAAACTGAGTATATGCAGGTTGGTGAATTGATCAATGAAGGTATGGCCAATTACAAATAAGATTCACATTAGTTCAGGGATTGGAGTTACTGTTTATCAGGTGTATGAGGAAGCTATCTTTCTAGATTAACTGAACTAGTTCAGGCGGAGCTCGTACGCAAATTGTGAGATAAACTTGTATAGCTTAATGATCAGTTTCATAATGACTTCCAATAAAAGCAGTACTAACACTTAAAAATACTACAAAAACTAAAACAATTATTAATCAGGCGAGAGTACTTTTGATGAGAATAATTAAACACTTACTTTGTCTTCGTTTATTGAACAATTTTGCTAGTGACTTCTTAAAAAGCACTTCATACAAACTCATACTGCTTGCTTTTGGGCTTATGTTAGCTGTGTCGGCTAATGCCCAAGGGACGCGTCTACTCAGGCAGCCATCTATCAGTGATACTCATATTGCCTTTGTTTATGGTGGTGATCTTTGGGTGACTGAATTAGGGCAAACACAAGCAGTTCGAATTACCAGTACAGCTGCAGTAGAGAGTGATCCTCATTTCTCGCCAGATGGACAAACTATTGCGTTTACGTCGAACCGTTCTGGTACTGCTAGTGTGTATACCGTTGCAGTGGATGGAGGGCCAGTCACTAGGCTTACCTGGCACCCGTCACCGGTGGTTACTCGTGGGTGGACGCCAGATGGTGAGCGAGTGTTGTATGCCTCTAGCAGAGGATCAGCGCCAATAGAATTTAATAGACTTTGGACTGTCCCTGTTAGTGGAGGCGCTCCAAGTTTATTGTCAGAACAATGGGGCAATAACGGTTCTTTCTCTGCAGATGGAGAGCAAATAATCATAGATAGAATGACGCGACGTGATGTTGAATGGCGCGCTTATAGAGGCGGTCAGAATACCCCTTTAGTTATTCTCGATTTGAATAATAATTCTGAAATTCAATTACCACACGAGGCATCAATAGATATTGAACCCGTTTGGTTAGGCGATAACATTTATTTTCTTTCTGATCGTGACTGGACATCCAATGTATGGTCTTACTCGACGGCAACCGGAACCTTAAACCAGCTCACAGAGTTTTCAGATAGTGACATAAAACAATTGTCAGGTAATGGCGAATTACTGACCTTCGAACAGAGTGGCTATCTTTATACTTTAGATCCAGTCTCAAATGACATTACACAATTAGAAATTACTGTAAGCGGAGACTTTCCTTGGGCTGAAACCAGATTTGAGAATGTTAGTGACAATGCAGAATCTGCTTCACTTTCTCCAACTGGTAAAAGAGCCATCATGGCAGCGCGGGGTGAAGTGTTCACTGTGCCGCTTGAAAACGGTGATACCCGCAATATCACACAAAGTTCTGGTGCAGCCGATCGTGCGCCAATATGGTCACCGCTAGGAGATAAAATTGCCTGGTTTTCAGATAACAATGGTGAATTTTATCGTTTGATGGTGGCCAGTCAGGATGGCCGCTCAGAGCTTGAAAGCATTTCTATCGGTGAGTCAAAAATGGCCTGGGAACCCACCTGGTCTCCAGATGGCCAGTTGATTGCCTTTGTTGATGATGATGTCAGAATTCGAGTGCTCGATTTGGGCAGCAATGAAATTATGACAGTTGATGTAGGTGGCACAAATATAGAAAGGGGCTTTAATGGTTTAACTTGGTCACCGGACTCCAACTGGCTTGCCTATTCTAAAACTGCCAGTAATGAATTCAGACAAATCGTTGTTTGGTCGAGAGAGAATAATGAAGTTAGCTCATTAACGAATGCTTTTGCAGACTCATTCTCTCCATCATGGGATAGGAATGGTAAGCACCTTTATTTTCTTGCCAGTACCGATGTGGCTTTAGGCTCAAGTTGGGCTAGCACTAGTGCTATAGGGGCTCAAGCACTTTATGCTGCTTATATTATTAATCTTGCAGAGGACGCAAACTCTCCGTTTGAGCCACTGAGTGATGAGGAAACAATTCAGGAGCCAAGTAGTGAAGCTGCCACAGAAGAAGATTCAGCAGAAGCAACAGCTGTTTCAGTCGTCATTGATATTGAGAATATTCAACGCAGAACACTAGCCCTCCCGCTACCTGAAAGAAATTATAGGATGACAGTGAGTGGCCCATCTGGGTCAGTCTTTATTGCTGAACAGGCGGCTAATGGACCCGAGATGACTCTGCAAAAATTCTCTATAGAAGTTAGAGAAGCGCAAGTATTTGTAGATGGTGTCAGCAGTGTATCGGTTTCTGCCGATGGCAAAAAGTTATTAGTTCAAAAAGGACCTAGCTGGCAAGTTCTTGAAGCCGACAGCCCTAGTGGCTACACCGGTGAAAATGCCCTTAGTGCTACAAATCTTGACGTCAATCTGACGATGCGACTAAACAGAGAAGCTGAATGGAAGCAGATGTTTGATGAAGCCTGGCGTTATGAAAGAGATTACTTTTATGACCCTAATATGCATGGTCGTGACTGGAACGACGTCTATAGCCGCTATGCACCCTTAGTGCCTTTTATTAAACATCGCTCAGACCTGACATATATTCTTGACCAGGTAAATGGCGAAATGTCAGTAGGACATAGTTTTGTTTTCGGCGGGGATTACCCAGAAGTTGAGCAATCTACTGTTGGTTTGCTAGGCGCGGATTTGGTTCCGGCTAGAAACCGTTGGATGATTGAACGTATTTATACCACTGAAAGCTGGAATCCCGGGCTTACCGGGCCTCTGGATCAACCTGGGGTAAATATTGAAGAAGGGTATTATTTGGTAGGGGTCAATGGCAGAGAATTGACTGCTGATGACAACCCTTATGCTTTGTTAGAGGGCACTGCGGATATGCAAACTGTTTTGCATATTAATGACTCACCTAATTTTGACAATGCCTGGCAAGAAACAGTCGTGCCAATTCGAAATGAAAATTCTCTGAGACAACGCGCCTGGGTAGAAGATAATCGACGCAGGGTAGATGAACTTTCCAATGGCAAATTAGGTTATATCTGGGTACCCAATACATCGACTCCGGGTTTTGTTTCTTTTAACCGTTATTTTTTCGCGCAACAGGATAAAGCCGGAGCGGTGATCGATGAGAGATATAACGGTGGAGGGCAGCTAGACGATTACATGGTTGATTTAATGAGTCGAAGCTTGAGGATTAGTATTACTAACGAGGTGCCAAATGGGAGGCCGATTAGATTACCTGCTGGGATACTTGGACCAAAAGTGCTGATGGTTAATGAAATGTCGATGTCAGGCGGGGATTTCTTTCCCTGGATTTTTCGACAGCAAGAAATTGGCCCTTTATTAGGTCAGCGCACTTGGGGTGGTTTAGTAAAATCATCGGTACATTACAGTTTGGTTGATGGTGGTGCGTTGACGGCACCTGATAACGCGGTTTTTGATCCAGTCGCTAATCAATGGATTGCTGAAAATATTGGTATCACACCGGATATTGAAGTTTATCAAGACGCTCAGGCTTTAAGTAACAATGAAGATCCTCAACTCGAAAGAGCTGTTGCTGAAGTGTTGAGTTTGTTAGAGGAGCAAGGAGAGATAAATATTGAGCCACCGCCGTTTTCGACGCCAGCGGCTCATTAAAGTAGTTAATTATTAAGGGCTAAATAAAAGTTATATAGATGATTTGCATAGCTAGGCTGGTTGAATATTGATTACCAGCTATAGCCAAATTCAATTTCAAATTGATGCATTTCTAACTCTATCGTTTGAGTCGGATCAAAGCTGTTTGGTCCACTTACGCTGTTTTTAGGCGCATACATTATTGATAAGCTATATTCTCTGCCACTGCTCACACGATGGGTAAACCCTGCAGTCAAATGCTGTTCAATTACACCTGGCGCCATCATGTTGAATAAAACCTGATCTGAATCGATAGGTTGATTGCCATAGCTGTAGCCAGTGCGAAAAGTCCAATTTGCAAGATTATTAAATTGCCATTCATAGCCAATTTTGTGCGTGGTCATATCATTCCATCCAAAGCCCGCACCGGAGTTGCCGCCAAGGCAAGAGCTTAAGGAAGTACCGCCAACAGTAGGGCAAGAGAAAATCGGTTGTATCGGGTTGCCGACGGAATTGACCGAACTAAAACTGGTATGTTCGATGTCGTAGTGCAGTGACCTAGCTGGTGAAAGCTTAAAGCTTATGCCTGCCCGTATACTAGCTGGGATATCAAAATCTCCTTGTTCAGCAAAAAGATCACTGTAATCATCAAGTTCAGACATGAATATTTTACTTTGATAACTCAGTGCCAAATTAACGGTGTCAGTAGCTTCCCATATGACACCAAGTTTAAGGCCAGCGCCAAAGCTATAATCTCTGTCATTATTCGTTAGCTTAGTCGGCATTACAGTTCCGCCGGAAGCGGCGAAGGTTTGCGTATAAGGTGCAAAACTGCCGAAACCCTTTGCTTCAAAGGCTTGTCCACTGAGCACAAGCGCAGCACCCCAACTAAGCTTGCCGTTTGTTTGACCGTAAGAAAGGTCCAGAAAAGCTTGGGTAAGATCTACGCCAGCATCACCATTACCATAAGAGCCTGATAGAGTTGAAACAGGCGCTGGACCAATACCATCAGGGTCAAATATGGCAGAACCTGTTTGATAGTCCGTGCTCATTCCGCCGCGGCCATAAAATGAAGCTCCAAAAGCTGAATTTTCTTTATAGCTCCATGTGCGGGCGATATAGGGAATTAAAAAGTAATTGCTTTCACTGCTAACTTTTCCAGGGGCAATGGTAAATGCACCACCTTGGCCATTCGCTAGACTAGGAGATGCTGTATAAGAGCGTCGCGGTGAAAATAAGCCCAGACCAAACTCAAAATGATCGGCCATTAGGACAGTGGCAGCTGGATTGATAGAAGCTGAGATGGCTTCAGAGGGTAATGCAGTGCCAGCACCAGCCATGCCTTTATTTTTGACGCCAAGGCCATGAGTGAAATAACCGTTGGTCGCTAGAGCCGTTTGACTGCTAATTAAAAAGATAGAGAGGCCGAGGGAGCAGGCTTTAAATCGTTGCATAGTATTTGTTTCGCCGAAAAGCGCGGAAGTTTAGGTGGGACGGCCATTTTAGTCAAATATAAATTCACTAAACATTATGAGTGTCTAGATCATGGCCTGCTTCTTTATATTGTTTCCAGCGTTCACGCCCTTTAGTTTTATCTTCTTCACTGGCGGAAATGATTTCTACAATGCGGGGAAAATCAGCATGGAACTCAGGAATGCTCTGGCTTAAATTTATAAGCACGTCGAAACCTTGTTGAAAGTTTTCAGCATAGCCTATGACTATGCTGACATCTTCATCAAGTTCAGTATCAATGACACAATGCGGTAAAAAGCTTTCTGGTCGATAACTCCAGAGCAAGTCATCAAGGTAATTGGCTTGCTCTTCGGTATCGGTATGAATATAAGCTTTTAGATTTTGTGAAAGTATTTTTTCACAAAGACGGCAAGCAAAAATATATTGCTCAGTACTTTGGCCTTGTTTTAGTAGATAAAAGTTAACCTTCGACATCAGGCGTTTAGCAAATATTCCATTAATAAGGGTACAGGTCTACCAGTCGCACCTTTTTGTTTACCTTGATCCCAAGCGGTACCCGCTATATCAAGATGCGCCCATTTGTAATCTTTGGTAAAGCGCGCCAAGAAACAACCTGCGGTTATGGTGCCTGCTCTAGGACCACCAATATTGGCGATATCGGCAAAGTTACTGTCGAGTAATTTTTGATATTCATCCCATAAAGGCAGGCGCCAGGCCGGGTCAAGTGAATCCAGTCCGCATTGGTAAAGTTTATCGGCCAATTCATCATCATTGCTCAACAAGCCCGATACCACATTGCCAAAAGTTGCGACACAAGCACCGGTCAAGGTGGCAATATCAATAACCGTTTTCGGGTTAAAACGCTTGGCATAAGTCAGCGCATCACACAGGACCAGACGACCTTCAGCATCGGTGTTCAAGACTTCAATGGTCTGGCCGGACATGCTGGTAACGACATCGCCTGGCTTGGTGGCTCTGCCACTGGGCATATTTTCTGCACTGGCAATGATAGCAACCACATTGATTTTTGGTTTTAGCTCACATAAAGCGTGCATAGTGCCCAGTACACTGGCTGCACCACACATATCAAACTTCATTTCATCCATGCCTAGGCCAGGTTTTAAGCTTATGCCGCCGGTATCAAAGGTAATACCTTTACCGACTATTACATTGGGTTTGCTATTAGGGCTGCCACCCTGATATTCCATCACAATCAATACAGAAGGTTGATCACTGCCATTGCCAACAGAAAGCAGAGAATTCATACCCAGGCGTTTCATCTGGGCTTCTGATAATACTTTGGTTTTTAACTGCTTGTGTTTTTTAGCCAGGTTTTGCGCCTGCTCACCTAAATAGGTGGGGGTGCATATATTAGCTGGCAGGTTGCCAAGGTTGCGTGCAGTGTTCATTCCAATTCCAATGGCAGAACCCGTGTCTAGCCCCTTCTTGGCTTGAGCGCGTTCACTGCTTTTGCATGTCAGAGCCAGGCGTTTTATCTTTTGCGCAGGCTTTACTTTGGAGATGGTTTCTTTATAACGGTATTCTGCATGGGTGAATATTTTGGCCACCTGGATGGCTTTGCGTTCAATAGTTGCTTTTTCTACTGGCAGACTGCTTAAACCCAACACAGCATCTTCTATAGAATAGCGATCCAGTTGCGTTACCGCCAAACGTAAAATTTGGGTAAATCGTTTCAGTGTCAGATCACTCTTCTTACCGCAACCCAGTAGCAAAATACGCTTGGCCTTGATGCCATCAACATTATGCAAGAGCATGGCTTCCATGGCTTTCCCGCTCATGTCTCCGGTTTTAATAACTTTGGAAATGGCTTTTCCTGAGGCTATATCTACCTCTGCAGTTGCTTCAGGCAAGTGGCCATTGAGGTAAACACCAAGAATTAAACAGGAGCTTGGTGTATTAGCGAGTGCAGTTGTTTTTGTTGAAAATTGCATGTTATTCCTTTTATTCGGGCTTATTTTTTGTGTGCTGTTCTTGTCTTCTTTAAATAGAAAACAAATTAGGGGACTAAATGTAGAGGCTTAGATAAAAAAAATCTACCTGAATTGCTGTAAAACGCAAAAGTAGCCGTCTAACACTGTATGCAATAGAATCCGACTATGATCATTCCGCGTTATCTCGCTAAACAAATTCTACAGCTTACCTTGGCACTGACCGGGATCCTGCTTGCTGTTGCTGTTTTGATTCGTTTACTGAACTACTTAAGTGATGCTTCCGAGGGCAGTATAGACCCATCGGTATTATTAATACTGATGTCCTATCGATTACCAGAATTTGTGCAATTAATTTTGCCTTTGGCGCTGTTATTGGCTGTTTTGTTGGCTTATGGCCGTATGTATGCAGATAACGAAATGACAGTATTGATTGCTTCTGGCCTTAGTAAGAGGCGCTTACTGGCCTATACCTGGATGAGTGCTTCAGGTTTTGTTGTTTTGATCGCATACCTCAGTCTCTCTTTGACTCCATGGGGTTTAATGAATAGCGAGACCTTGCTTGAACAACAAAAAGATCTTAATGAGTTTGATGTAATGGTGCCAGGGATTTTTCAGGACATATCCAGTGGAGCGCGGACCACGTATGCCGAAAATATTGAGGGAAATCGAATTGAGAATGTTTTCATGCATGAGACAGAAGCAGACAGATTAATTGTTGCCGATTCGGCAAGTTTGGTTCAGGTCGAAAGAGCCGCCGGGGATAGTCAGGAAGAATCACCAGAAAAGCTGGTGGTTTTTGTTGATGGTTCGCTAAGTGAGGGCATAGCAAGTGGAGACTTTTTTTCGCTTACCAACTTTGGTGAACTTGCCATAAGAATTCCCCAAAGAGAAATTAGTATTGATTTGGATCTTGAAGAGCAGGCAAGGAGTACTTCAGATCTCTTTGCTGAGCTAAACAATTCAACTATCGCAGAGCTGCAGTGGCGGTTTTCACTTATCATTATTATTCCGATTTTGTGCCTGCTGGCTGTCACCTTAAGTAAGGTAAACCCACGACAGGGGCGTTTTGCCAGACTGGCCCCTGCAGTATTGCTATATTTAATTTATTTTGCATTGTTACTGGCAAGCAGGGACTGGGTGGCAGATGGAAGTCTGCCGGCAGTGATTGGTCTATGGTGGGTACATATTTTATTTCTGGTCCTGGGAATATTAATGTTCCAGGAAAAACTACCTCAGCTCTTTGGTGCGCATCGGTCGAAATCACATGCATAAAGTTGATGCTTATATCCGTAACTCGGTATTAATGGCAATGTTGCTAGTACTTCTGGTGCTTGCAGGCCTGGATTTTTTATTTACAGTTTTTGATGAGCTAGGCGGAACCAATGAGCGCTATCAGACCGGTGATGCACTGCTGTATGTGCTTCTGACATTTCCTCGACATGTATATGATCTTCTGCCAATGACGGCCTTGATGGGAGCATTGATTGGTTTAAGTGTGCTGGCTTCCAGTAATGAACTGGTGGTTATGCAGACTGCCGGTATTAAAACTCAAAGAATAGTCTGGGCGGTAATGAAACCCGCAATATTGGTCATGTTGGCGGGATTAATTATTGGCGAATATATTGCCCCTCCACTTGATTTGAAAGCGGAGGTGAATAAAACCATCGCCAGTAGTGATGAAGTCGTGCTTTCCAGATTTGGTAACTGGCAGCGGGATGGGGATGATTTTTTGCATTTTAACGCAATGGAGCCTGACGGCATATTGCATGGTGTGAGCATCTATAGTTTTAATGAAGAGCAGGAATTAACGGCAAATACCGTGGCAGAAAGGGCACTTTATGAGAACAATGGCTGGGTTCTTGATAATGTTCGCAGGACAGAATTTGTTCAAAGTGATGATGGTCTTAAAAGTGTCTTGGCAATTCTGGAAACCTATCGCTGGGATGTTGATATTTCTCCAGAGCTCTTGCAGCTCATGATTGTCGATTCCTACACGCTGGCTATTTCAGATTTGTATAGCTACGCCCAGCGTTTTGCCGATCAGGAACAGGATGCCACTGAATACTTTTTAGCCTTTTGGGAAAAAGTCATGCAGCCACTGAGCACTACTGTCCTGGTGCTGGTGGCAATCTCATTTATTTTTGGACCTTTGCGAGAAGCAACTATGGGATCAAGAGTATTTACCGCAGTGAGTTTCGGGCTTTTATTTATTATTCTGCAAAAACTGTTTCGGACAGTTACGCTGGTTTATCACTTCAACCCCTTTGTCGCAGTACTTATCCCTATTATTTTTAGCGCGGGATTAGGTCTTTATCTGCTCAGGAAAGCCGCTTAGTTCGGCCCAATTAATTTATTGGGTCTTTTTATCCCAGGATTCAAAAACCACGATAGAGTTTGAGAGGCGGTCGTGCAAAGTGAGCTTTTCTGGATTAAAGAACATATAAAAGTAACCCATACCCAACAATAAAAATGAAAATGGTGCTATAACGCAACGAATTAAGCTTTGCTTATATGAAATCGCTGAACCATCTGGATTTTGCACTCGAATCTTCCAGGCCTGCATTCCGAGGGTCTGACCACTGTGAGTCCAGAACCAGGCAAAGAACAGGTAGGCGCTTAATAACATGGAAGAAAAAAGAGTTAAGCGATAGTAGGGGTCCATCACAACGCGATCATTTTCAACTATCTGGGCCTGATCAATACCAAAGGCTGAGAGTACAATGAAACCCACAATTATCCATATGGCAATAATCACGATACTGTCATACACGATTGCGGCCAGTCTGCGCCACAAGGCGGCATCTCTGATATTTACTGTTTGATCACTGATTATCATTGGGTCGGCATTGTACTGTATTTTTTACTTAGAAGGTTTCTATTATCTAATAAGTCTGGAGTCATCACATGTTAGAGCTCTCTAATTGGGTTCATTCTGTAGCTGGAGGATTTCATTTTTTATGCTCACTGATTGGTATGCTGTCAGGAGCCTTTGTGCTTTTCAGAGTCAAAGGAACGACTTTTCATAAAAAAATTGGTTACGTATTTGTTCTAGCATTGATAGGAGTGAATCTGTCAGCACTATTTATATATGACTTTAATAAGGGCTCAATTAGCGTTTTTCATTTCCTTATTCCAGTATCATTATTTTTTCTGAGTTTTGGAATAATTCCCATGCTAGGGAAGCGTAAACCGAACGCAGTCAATCGACATATTATTGGTATGAATGGAGCGGTACTGGGTTTGTGGGCGGCTGGAGCAACAGAATTTTTTGTTCGCGAACTAGCCTTTGAGCTTTATCTCAGTAAAAATGAACTAATGATGTATTCGTTTTTAATTTCAGTTCCTTTTGCCATGGCTATTACATTTAGTATTATCTATCACCAGAGAAAATATATTGCTAAGGCAGAGAATAGCTAGGATTACTTGACTTTTAAGGCGTTATTCACGATTATCGCGTCCCATGAGTACAACATTAACAGGTAAAAGCATTATTATTATTCAACACTTCCAGGTGGGTTGAATCTGTTTGCATTTGCCAAAGATTTTTTAAAACCCGCCTCCAGGCGGGTTTTTGCATTTTGGGGTTTTAGATTATGAGCAAGTTACCTGACTACGTTGCGTTGATGGACACCACACTGAGAGATGGAGAGCAGACTCAGGGTGTATCTTTTACAGCAGGGGAAAAACTTAATATCGCACAGGCTTTGCTGGAATCACTAAAAGTTGATCGCATCGAGGTTGCTTCTGCAAGAGTGTCTGAAGGCGAAAAAGAAGCTGTACGCAATATTAACAAGTGGGCGTCAAAACATGGTTATCTGGATAAAGTAGAGGTATTAGGCTTTACCGACTATAACCTGAGTATTGACTGGATAGTTGATTGTGGCGGTCGTGTTTTAAATCTATTAACCAAAGGCAGTGAAAATCATTGTCATAACCAACTTGGTAAAACGCTTGAAGAACATGCCGAGGATATTAGGAAGACTGTTGCTTATGCCAAAGAAAAAGGGATTAGGGTAAATGCTTATCTGGAAGACTGGTCGAATGGTTTTAAAGAAAACAAAAATTATGTTTTTAACTTGATGTCACTTATCAAGGATGGCGGTATTGAACATTTCATGCTGCCTGATACCTTGGGCGTCATGAGTCCAGCTGAAGTGACTGAAGCGCTGACGGATATGCAAGAACACTTTCCAAATGAAGTGTTTGATTTTCATCCCCACAATGACTATGGCCTAGCAGTAGCAAATTGTATGGCCGCTGTTGCAACGGGTATAAGCAATTTACACTGTACCGTTAACTGCTTGGGCGAAAGAGCGGGTAATGTTTCTCTGGCTGAACTCGCGGTAGTGCTCAAGGACAAAATGGGCATAAAAACGGCCATTGATGAAACTCACCTGGCACATGTGAGCAAATTGGTAGAGCGTTTTTCTGGGAAATGGATTGCAGCTAATATGCCGATTATAGGCGAAGATGTTTTCACTCAAACATCTGGTATACATGCAGACGGGGATGTCAAAGGCGGTCTGTACGAAACACAACTTAGCCCAGAGCGTTTTGATCGTAGCCGTACCTATGCTTTAGGCAAGCTTAGTGGCAAGGCCTCAGTGCTTAAAAATATCGAAGAGTTGGGTATTTCATTATCACCTGAAAACCTAAAAAAAGTCTTAGAGAGAGTGGTTAAACTTGGCGATTCAAAAGAAGTCATTACTGCTGATGATCTTCCCTTTATTATTGCGGACGTTCTAGAAAGTAGTGATTATCATCATATCCGTTTGCAGGATTGCCAGATCAACAGCGTGTTTGGTGCCAAGTCAGAAGTAAAACTGGCCCTAAATATCAATGGCACAGATTACCATGATACGGGGCACGGAAACGGTGGATTTTCTGCTTTTATGGATGCGTTGAGAAAAATAATGGTGAAAGTGGATTTCGAGTTACCTGAGTTGCTCGATTATTCTGTCCGAATTCCTAAAGGTGGAAAAGTAGGAGCTTTAACGGAATGTACGATTACCTGGGATATTGAAGGTACACGAGGACGAAAATTAAGAACTCGTGGTGTCAATGCGAATCAGGTTTATGCGGCTGTGCTTGCTACGCTACGTATGGTCAACACCAGGTTGCATATAATCAATAGCGGCGATTAATTTTTTGCCTCAGCTGAAAGCAAAATTATTAATCGCTAAAATGTTCTAAATAAACTAAAAGAAATAAGAATTAAGACAATACAATTGTATTGTAGGCAATCAAGTGAGAGGCAAACGGTAGGAGAGGAGTGAAAGCGAGCGAACTATCGTTTGCTTTGACGAATAAAAAGTAAAAAGCTGAAATGCTAAACAATCCTGCGAATTAAAGTCTTTTCTCAGGAAAAAAATAAGATTAAATATTAAAAAGAGCTATAAAAGATGATCGATTTACGAAGTGATACGGTAACCAGACCCACTCAAGCCATGCGTGATGTAATGGCTGCAGCTCCTGTTGGTGATGATGTCTGGGGTGATGATCCAAGCGTCAAACAGCTGGAAGAATTGGCGGCTGATATGTCAGGGATGGAAGCCGCCATTTTTGCAGCCAGTGGTACACAAACAAATTTAATTGCACTCCTGTGCCATTGTCAGCGTGGTGATGAATATCTGGTTGGACAAACAGCGCATACCTATAAATATGAAGGTGGTGGCGCAGCAGTATTGGGAAGCATCCAGCCACAGCCAATCAATAATGAAGTCGATGGAAGTATTGCACTTGAAAATATATTGGCCGCCATAAAACCTGATGATATCCATTTCGCAAAATCACGATTGCTATGTCTTGAGAATACAACCGGAGGCAAAATACTGCCACTGGATTACATTGACGCAGCAACCCGATTAGCCAGTGAGCATGGATTATCAAATCACCTTGATGGTGCGAGAGTGTTCAATGCCTCCGTGGAACTGGGTATCGATGTTAAGGAAATTACCCAGTATTTTGATTCGGTTTCTATTTGCCTCTCCAAGGGGTTGGGCGCACCTGTGGGCTCGGTTTTATGTGGCAGCAAAGAATTAATTAAGGAAGCCCATCGCTGGCGCAAGATGTTGGGCGGAGGAATGCGTCAGGCTGGTATTATTGCCGCTGCAGGAATCTACGTTTTGGAAAACAATGTAAAAAGATTAAAAGAAGATCATGAAAACGCGGCCATACTTGGCAAAGAATTAGCCAAGATTCCACAACTAGACGTTGATCTCGAGTACTTACATACCAATATGGTTTTTCTAAAAAGTTCAGAAGGTGACTTTAGCGCCTTATCCCATTTTCTTGAGCAACAAGGCATACTGATTGATGCAAGATATACAGCAAGACTGGTCTGCCATCTGGATATTAGTCGTGAAGATATATTGACTACTATTGCTGCGATTCAAGAATTTTATAAGTAAATTAATCTGCTACAGACTGGGAAATTCCCGATTTTCTTATCAAATTTGCAAAGTAGGATCAGGGGTTTTTGAGGGCAGAATTTAAGGCAGCTTAAATTAATCTGACGTCATTCTATATTCGTCTGATAGAGAATATAGCAACAGCTTCGGTCAGGATTTGACCATCGGTGTATTCTGAATCACTGGGCCCCTCAGCAGGAAGGTTCTGGATTTTTCTGACAACATCCATGCCATTAACGACTTTGCCAAAGGCAGCAAAACCTTGTCCGTCGGCATTTCTTTCACCGCCAAAATCAAGGCTGGGTTCATCGCCCAGAATAATAAAAAATTCAGTGCTGGCTGAACCAACAGCACCTCTCGCCATTGAGATCACACCATCCGTGTGCAGGATACCAGTTTCTTCCGTGGTTTCATGAACGATGCTGTCAAATTCACTTGCTCTGTCGCCAAGCCCGCCTTGGATAACTTCAATGAAAGGTGATCCCTTATCGTTTTCATAATTAACAACCCGATAAAAAGAAGCGCCATCCAGGTGGCCATCATCTACCAATTTTATAAAATTTCCGGCTGTGATGGGTGCACTATTGGTATAAACATCAATCTCAATATCCCCTTCACTGGTCGACATCACTACACGTTGTTGTGCGCTCACTGTGTTGGCAAAAAGCAGTAAAAATGCAGCAACTGTGATAAAGAATTTATTCATAGTCTTTCAAAACTCGATAAAATTTTTCTGGTCTGAAAAGCAGTTGGATAAATATGAGAGAGAGGCTATTTCTTTCCTTATTTCTTTGTCTATTGTTCTCTCGGCGGTGGTGGAGTCCAGTCACAGCTTTCACAATCTGGAGACAAGCCGTTTTGCGCCAGGACCTCAAAAATAAAATCTCGCCAAACAGCGTTGGGTTGCCAAACCGTATTCATATCGGCTTTGGCTTCTGCGACTGGGACATTTTCATGAATGACGCGATATAAAAAACTGAAGGCGGTCGCCCTGGCATTGACCTGGCAATGTAATAAGGTTTTCTTACCGGTATTGCGCTGCATTGAGTCGGCAAAAGCATAAAAATCATCAGGTAGCGGATTGTCGAATGAGACAGGTACGTGCATATACTCCATCCCCAGACTTTTAACCAGTTGATCAGCATCAGAAAGCGCATTTTGGTTGTTAGTGAATGCAATATAAACCACTCGCTCAAAACCATTGTCAGCAATAGCTTGGAATTGATCTCTGGTGGGTTGGCCTGAACTGGCGAAGCTTGGACTATATTGGCGAAAATTTGTGATCTCATTTAACGCTGGATCAACTTCTTCAAGCCCATAGCTACTCATAGACAGTATTGCTAGTACCATTAGGGATAGCATTTTAAAAAGTGTTCTGTGTGCTCGCATGGGCTCCGCCTTTGTGGATTTTTATGATTTTCTGGCTAGTGTTTAATTTAATCAAAAACTTAATAGAGAATATACCTAACAATTATTTTAATAACTATTGCATGGTTGAATACCTGGATTAGTTTTCTATTATTAGTACCCATTATTCGGTCATCACTGCCTGGAGTTTATCAGGGTCGCGCCAGCGGTTGCTGCCAAGTCGGTATATAAATACGCTCATCAAGCCCAGAATCATTATAACGAAGGCTACCCATGATATCCGAGGGCCTAAGGCAAATACTTTAATAATGAAAAACTGAATCACCAGCATGGCCCAGTGCATGGAGATGGATGCCCACATTACCCAGCGTGTATCGCCAGCGCCTCTGAGCACCCCTGTCGCAACCTGCAGCATACCTTCACATAAGACATAGCAACTCAGGCCCACCATCATGTAACGAGCCAGGCTGCGAATTTCAGCGGCGCTTTCTTCGTAAAAAATAAATAATTCAACCAGTACATCGCGGAAAATGAGAAAGTTCAAGGCAAGAAATAAAGAATACCCAAGGCCCAATATATACCCGGCAGTGGTTACCTCGTTGGCTTTATGCATGTCGCCAGAACCGACGAAACGACCAATCATGCTCATGACAGCAATATTTAAGCCGAGCAAAGGAACAAAAGAAAGGATATCCCAGTTAAAAACGATGGTGGCTGATGCCGCTTCAGCGATGCCGTAAGACTGAAACATCAATAAAAAAAGATTAAAGGCGGCTACATTCAGAAACATCTCCATACCCGAAGGGAAGCCCAGCCTTAAATATCTGATGGTTATACCGCGATTGAATACAAAGGAAGCGCTAATGTTGAAGCGTTCACGATTTTCTTTAGCAAGATAAAACACAAGGTAAATTATTATGGAGAATACTGTGCTGATGACAGTCCCGTAGGCTGCTCCGGCTATTCCCAGTGCCGGAAATCCTACTTTGCCAAAAATTAAACACCAGGTTAGCGGGATGTTTAACAGTATTCCCAACACATCGCACACCATAACCACGCGGGTTCGGCCTATACCTGAAAAAAAAGTGGATAGACAAACCTTTATCAGGATAGTCACACTACAAAACATTAATATGCTGTAGTAAGTTTTCTCCAGGGCAGCTTGATCAGCTGCGTGCCCCATGCCAGTAAAAATGTTTCGCATGGCAAAGCCAACTAAAACCAAAAGAGGAGTGGAGGCCAATGCCATTATGAGCCCTTGAGAAATCACCAGAGAGCATTTATGCAATTGCTTGGCTCCCATATATTGAGCGACCAAAGCGGTGGCATAGGCGAGAATGCCATTTAACAGAGAAATGGAAAAATACCAGGCAACACCGCCACCTAATGCTGCGGCCATATGGATGGGGCCCAGCTGGGCCAGAAAATAACGGTCCGTGAAAATCATGAGTGCAAATGTTCCCTGAGAAATTACCATGGGAACGGACATTCTGAGCAAGACTGACAGGGTCGTGGAATTGTATTGCCAGTCTTTCAGGTTCATCGTTGTCTAATATCGTTTAATGCAGAAAGGCCGCATTGTACTCATGCCTTTTAAGAATGACTATGATCTGAATAAAAAGGCCAATTAATCAATCAATAAAAAAGGGCTTTTAATAGAGCCCTTTTTTAATTTGTAACTCGTGCAGGCTTTTTAGCTTAAGAACTAATCGGCATACTGGAAAGCTCTGCTGCAACCATGTCACCAAAATCACTGGTGCTGACCAGTTTCACATCACCACCTGGTTTAGAAAGGTCTGGAGTGGAATACCCTTTAGCAAAAACACTCTGCATTGCTTGCCATAAATTTTTGGCTTCTGCGTCCATGTTAAAACTCATTTCCAACATCATCGCGACAGAACCAATCATGGAATAAGGATTTGCTACATTCTGTCCAGCGATATCCGGTGCTGAACCATGTGAGGGTTCATAATAGGCCTTATCCGGTCCTATACAGGCAGATGGCATCAAGCCCAGGGAGCCTAATATGCCTCCACCCTGATCTGAAAGAATATCCCCAAACATGTTTTCCATTACCATGACATCAAACATGCCAGGATTCAGACATAAATAAGTTGCAGCGGCATCAACCAGTATATTAATGACCTCTACTTCAGGAAAATCCTGGCCAACTTCAAGACAAACTTCATTCCATAGCACTGAAGATTTAAGTACATTACTCTTGTGAATATTGTGCAGTACTTTTTTACGTTTCTGGGCTGTTTGGAATGCAACCTTCATAATTCTTTTTATCTGGTCTTCATCATATTCCAAAGTCTCTTTAACATAACGGCGGCCATCTTCATTGATGCCGGTTTCCTTCTCACCAAAATATAAGCCACCCACCAATTCACGGATGATCATGATATCGATACCTTCACCGATAATTTCAGGCTTCAGTGGTGAGAAATGTGCCAGCCCTTTTGGTAGAAAGACCGGGCGGAAATTCGCATAAGTGTTGTAGCGACGACGTAGAGGGAGCAGGGCACCACGTTCAGGCTGCATATCGACAGGAATTTTTTGAGATTCCTGATGGCTCAAGCCAATAGGGCCTTTCAGGATGGCATCGGCTTCATCACAAATCGCTTTAGTTGAATCCGGGAAAGGATGGCCGGTTTCAAAGTAGGCACTGGCACCAAAAGGAGCGTGGGTCAGTTCGAAACTTACCTTGTTACGCTCGGCTAGCAGATTCAGAATTTTTACCGCTTCGGCCATTATTTCGGGGCCGATACCATCACCATCGAGCAGTGCTATTTTGTATGAGCTCATGTATTTCCTTGTTTTTGATTACGGGTTTTCAGATTATGGAGTAAAACTACAAAGGGTGCGTAATTTAACATTTCGATAAAAGTGAGACAATTGTAATTTTTAGAGTGAAAAAGTCCTTTTCGCATTTTATTTCCAGTTAATTACCTCTTTTTTCAAAATTTATTAACTTTTTCTTTAAAAAAACAACTGATTTTAAGTTTTCTTCGGTACTCATCCTGATCAGGAAATTATAAAATTACATTACAGATTAATTAACCGGCATTTACCAAATCCCGGCTACTTTTGTAAGAAAACTACCTTAACTTCGGAGCATTATATGGTCTCTTACCAGGAGCACACGTCGAACACCCAACTCATTGATTGGATTAAAGAAATTGAAGAGCTTTGCCAGCCTGAGCAGGTCTATTTATGTGATGGTTCGCAACAAGAGTACGATCGATTCTGCCAGGAACTGGTTGACCATGGAACATTCATCAAACTCAATGAAGAGTTACGTCCGGGTTCTTTCCTGTGCCGCTCCGATCCTCGTGATGTAGCCAGAGTGGAAGACCGCACATTTATATGTTCGGAAAAAGAAGAAGATGCCGGTGTCACTAATAACTGGATGGAGCCAAGTGTGATGCGTAATACACTGGCTGGTTTATTCAAAGGCTGTATGCAAGGCAGAACCATGTACATTATCCCATTCAGCATGGGGCCGCTGGGTTCAGATATTGCCCAGATTGGGGTACAAATTTCGGATAGTCCTTATGTTGTCGTGAATATGCGCATAATGGCGCGCATTGGCCAGAAAGTGCTGGATGTTCTGTGTAATAAATCATTCATCAAATGCTTGCACTCAGTAGGTTCGCCGCTGGCAGAAGGCCAGGCTGATGTAGCTTGGCCCTGTAATGTAGACAATCGATATATCGTGCATTACCCGGAAACCCGTGAAGTTGCTTCCTTCGGTTCAGGTTATGGTGGTAATGCCTTACTGGGTAAAAAATGTGTGGCATTACGTATTGCGTCCGTGATGGCGCGTGATGAAGGTTGGCTGGCAGAACATATGTTGATTGTGGGCGTTGAATCACCTGAAGGTGAGAAGACCTATCTTGCTGGAGCTTTTCCAAGTGCTTGTGGAAAAACTAACCTGGCCATGGTTATTCCCCCTGAAGGTTATGAAGGCTGGAAAGTCTGGACAGTAGGTGATGATATAGCCTGGATTAAACCAGGAGCCGACGGACGGATGCATGCCATTAATCCAGAAGCCGGATATTTTGGTGTAGCACCAGGAACTTCGTATGATTCAAATCCATCAGCAATGTATACTATTGCTTCAAACACTATTTTTACCAATGTGGCACTAACCGACGACGGAGATGTTTGGTGGGAAGGCATGACTGAAGAAGCGCCGGCCCATCTGATTGATTGGTTAGGTAATGATTGGACGCCGGAAAGTGAAACCCCGGCAGCGCATCCAAATGCACGTTTTACAGCTCCCGCTTCACAATGCCCAAGTGTTGACCCGGATTGGGAAAATCCCTTGGGTGTGCCAATTGAAGCTTTTATCTTTGGTGGCCGCTTGAGCACAACTTTTCCACTGGTTTACCAAAGTCGAGATTGGGCGCATGGTGTTTATATGGCTGCAACTCTGGGTTCAGAAGCTACAGCAGCAGCTGACAACCAGGCTGATATTCGAAGAGACCCAATGGCAATGTTGCCTTTCTGCGGCTATAACATGGGCGATTATTGGGCTCATTGGTTAAGCATGGAAAACAAGGTTGAGCATTTACCAGAAATATTCCGGGTAAACTGGTTCCGCAAGTCTGCTGATGGTAAGTGGCTGTGGCCAGGCTTTGGTCAGAATATGCGTGTTCTTGAATGGGTGGTTAACCGCGTTAAGGGTCGGGTTTCGGCTGAAGATACTCCATTTGGAGAAGTGCCCAGGTATGATGATATCAATTGGAATGGTCTGGTTTATGACGCAGATACATTCAATGACTTAATGGCAATTGATAGTGAGAACAGTATTAGAGAATTTGAAGATCAAATTAATCTGTTCAACGAAATAGGTGATCATTTACCGCAAGAAATGGAAAGACAGCGTCAGATGATGCTGGATCTTTTAACGCCGAAAAAGGAATCTTCGGCAGCCTGACGCTGATGAACACTAATGATAGTTTGGGGCTACTGAACTGCCACGGACAATCATTATAAAAATGCAGTCTAAAAAAACCGGTATTGGTCTATCCAATACCGTTTTTTTTATGTCTGATAAAGTCAAAAGTTACTAGAGTGGATCAGTTTAAGAAGGGTTCTTTTTTGCCCTTTTTTCGAATCCAGTTTAAGGATTTTAAAACTTTTTCTTTTCGAACTAACCAGCGTAAAAATAGAAATTTACCTGGAAAATCAAGAAGGACAAGTCCAGCCAGTATTGTAAGTATGCCTTGTCCTGGTAGTACTAGCATAAACAAGCCCATAAAAAACAATATGACTCCCAGCAGGTTTTTTATTATCAGAACTGCCATCCTGAAAAAATACCCCGATTTCTTCCAGGTCATGGGATGACGTTGTTTTTCGACGAAATAATCTTCAGGGATTGCCAGTATTAATATTGGCAGCAGAATTAAGCTGAATAAAAAAGTGAGTAGCGACAGCAGCGTGAAGAAAAAAAAGGTTTCACTACTGAAGTTAAAGATTGCCAAAAACTTATCCACTGGAGTTGATCTTGTGCAAGATTATAATCATTCTAGTATTCTAACATTGTGAAAGGCTGACAAGGCTATTAACAAATTTATAGAGCTGTTAGTCTGGCGATAGTTTTCAGCAGGAATAACCAGTGTTCTGGAAATCACATAGAAAATTCAATGCATCTACTTTTGCGGATTATATTCACGCGAGGCTGTCATTTTTTCTCAAGGCAACCCTGGTTCTGGGTTCTGTATCCATGTTCTGGCAGGGGCAGTATCAGTCTGCTGTAGAAATACTGGTGATTTTAGCAATTACCATGCTTCCCATTTTATTAGGACAGAGATTCTCAGTAAGAATTCCGCATGGCTTTGAAACCCTGGCCGTTGTGTTCGTATTCATGTCGCTGTTCCTTGGAGAAGTATACAGCTATTACACAAGATACTGGTGGTGGGATCTAATTCTGCATAGTGGTTCTGCATTTTTATTAGGTATTTTAGGATTTCTACTAGTCTTTGTATTAAATGAAAAAGAAGATGTTGATCTGGATTTAAATCCTAATTTTATTGCCTTGTTTGCCTTTATGTTTGCAATGGGCATTGGGGCTATCTGGGAGATATTTGAATTTTCAATGGATCAACTATTTGGACTAAATATGCAAAAGAGCGGTTTGGTCGATACTATGTGGGATCTTATCGTTGATGCTATAGGTGCTTTGATAATATCTTTTTTAGGTTGGGGCTATATCAAAACTCGCGAGGTTGATTCATTTCTGGAGCGCTGGATTAAAGAATTTATGGACAATAATCCACAGATGTTTGAAAAGAAAAACTCTGATCAATGAAGACTAGTTTATTTTTTAACTCAGTTTGACATACAGTTTTGCAGTTTAATGCCTATGCCTAATTACCGAATTCTTACACTTAATATTCATAAGGGTTTTTCTATGAGTAATTGGCGTTTTACTCTGAAAATAATTCGAACATGTCTACGAGAATCCAAAGCTAATGTCGTGTTCCTGCAGGAAGTAGTCGGAGAAAACGAAAAACATCGGAAAAAGATTTCAGCCTGGCCAGACAGCAATCAACTGGAGTTTTTGGCTGATTCAGTATGGGAACATTTTGCTTATGGTAAAAATGCAATTTATCAACATGGCCATCATGGCAATGCAATCCTGAGCGAAATTCCTTTTCTGCAATGGGAAAATATCAATATTTCATGTCTGTCTTTTTCCCAGCGCGGAATCTTGCATGGCAAGACAAATAAAAATGTTCATTTGCTTTGTGTACATATGGGCTTATTTGAAAAAGAAAGGAGTATACAAATCAAACAAATTGTTGAGTATGTACAGAATAATATTCCTGTTCATGAGCCCCTTATTCTGGCTGGCGACTTCAATGATTGGCGATCGCGGAGTCATCATTATATTCAGCAAGAATTACAACTAACTGAAGCCCATCTGGAAGCTAATGGTGTATTGGCAAGAACCTACCCAGTACGTTTCCCTTTATTAAAGATGGACAGGATTTACCAGCGTGGCTTTGAAGTAAAGCAAAGTGAGATACTAGCAGGGAAGGACTGGCAATTGATGTCTGACCATCGTGCCTTATTGACTGAGCTGGAGTTGAAATAAAACTGGCTAAGTTCCAGAATCTGAATACTGTTTATTTTTCAGCAACGGGTTTTGCATCATAGAATTTATTCTTTTTGGGGCGGGATTCAAGATATTTTATATGTAAATGCTTGATCATGGTATGGAACCGGATTACCTTTGAATCCTCTTCAAGAAGGGTCTTCAATTTTTTTTTATAAATATGGAGTAGGCTTTTACAAAGCTTAAATTATGATTTTAATTAAACTATTTTATGGTCTGGCTATTATCCTGGTGTTGTTGGCTGTCCTGTTTTGCGTAATGCTTTTTATATTGGCCAGACAATCAGATTCTCTCTCAAATGCAGGGTTAATCAACGGACAACTACAGGCTTGTCCCGATGGGCCTCGTTGTGTGAGTAGTCTGGCGACTAATGGCCAGCACTCTATTGCAGCTTTTGACGTGCCAGCAGGCTTGTCAGAGCCTGTAGCAGCGATGGCTGCCATTATCAGGAATTCACCAAGAACAGAGATAATTGAGCAAACAGACAGTTACCTTCATGCAACATTTCGTAGTGCATTGTTTGGTTTTGTGGATGATTTGGAAATACTAAAAGATGATGATGGTCTTCAGGTTCGTTCCGTGTCGAGAGTCGGTAGAGGAGATATGGGTGTAAATAGAAAGCGTGTTGATGCATTACACGTATCCTGGCAGGAGCTTATCTTGCAAAGTCAGGATATTTAAATAGGTTCTACACTAGATAGTAGAAAACTGCACGGTATTTTCTGTTAATTTCTGTATAAGGGCGGCAAGTTATATTGACGTTTTGTTCGTTTTTTGAGTTTTCTGTTGTTATGAAGATCATTAACAACCTGCACAAATGCCTTGAAATTAAAAGAGCATATATTGTCTTCAGCATAGAGGCAGTTTTGTAAATCCTTAATTAAAGGATTTAATGATTTGTTATCAAGATCGTTATCAAATTTAACAATAATTTTGTCGAAATTGTACAAGGAGGAATCTTGAAAATAAGCCTGTCCCCAAAGCAGGAAATAATGAGCTGTTGCTTTAATATCGTTTTGTTTACAAGCCTGTTGTAGATATTTGTAGCTGCTGTTCAGGTTTGATAAATTGCTGACAAATTTAAATTTCCCCTTGTCTTTTTTAGTCAACAGTTTATGTATGGATTTTTGTATTTTTTGCCCAAGCAAATACCCTGCAGGTGCAAAAAACAATATTGATATCAGTAAAATTACACCGATAAAAAGTAATAAATTTAGATTAATGGAAGACCAGAAATTGTTGATCTCCGCTTTACTGTCATTTAAACCAGTTTGTGTTTCAAAATGCTTACCATCTACTGTAAGAATATCCAGTTCTCTTGCAGGCAAGCTGGCATATTCCAAGCTATTGGTGGCTGTATTCCACCAGGGGATTTCAATAGAGGGCAAGGTAAATTTTCCCGCTTCAGTTGCTACCAGGGTGATATTCTGAGTGTGTTCTGATCTGACCCCGTTATTTTCGGTAATATCAACTTGCTGAGCCTCTGCAGGATAATATCGCAGTTTAGAGTCAGCGGTGAAATCAAGATTAATCAACATAGATGCGTAGATGTCTTCAGCATTAAATTGAATTGTTCGTACTACTGAATCCCCAATTCGCATATCTTCCAAAGAGCGACTCCAATTTTCAGAAATTGTTACCTGGGTGCTGGGCAACCAAATTGGGCTTGGGAAAGAACCGGGAACAGGCAACACGGATATTTGATGTCCCTGACTGGTGAGCTCTATTCTTTGGCGTTGAGTAGTTGTTTGTAGATCAGGATTGTTGCGAGTAGGGCGAGTTTGTGTGAAAGCTCGAAAGCGTATCGGTGAAATAGAAAATTCCCCACTTTGTTGTGGGAAAATTACGAATCGACTTTCATTCACTGTATATAGAATATTGTTTAAGGTTTCTGTGTAGTTCAGGTCTTCTCCTAGTTTCTTATAGGCGGCATTGGACATCTCTAAAGTGGAGAATGAGGCCCCACGCTCAAAGGCTAATGTGTAATAAAGTTTGATACTGAAAATCAGGGCTTCCTGGACATATACTTGTGTTTTATCCACTGAGGTTTGTATAAAAACCTCATTATTTTCTGTGGCACTTATATTTTGAGGAGGGGAGCTTGCTGTTTCACCTTGAGCCCAAGTTGAGACGGGAAATGAAATTAGACAGAGTAAGGCCACAGCATAAAAATATGCACTAAGACTTTGCTTTACCATAATTGCTGATTATTTTTGAGAGCCAGTAGGTCTATGCCGAATTCGCTGTCTGTTCTTCGTTGTAATTCAAATTTATTTTTTAATAAAGTAGCAGGATCATCTTTTATTCGTCCCAGCCATTGCTGCAATGAAAGCTCTTGTTCTTGATTTGCCGTGAACTCTTGCTCTTCTGCTGATCCTGGATCTTCTAACTGACTGTTGCCGTTATTGCCGTCGGCTTCCTGGCTGTCTTGCTGGCTGATGCTCTCGGATGTGTCTTTTTGGTTTTGCTCATTCTCCTGACCATTGGTTAAGCCTGTAATTTCCTGGCTTTCATCTTTTTCCAGGTCTTCAGCGTCTTCGCCTTCTTCCCGATCCATTTCAATATTCATGCCGGGATCATCAGCAAGCCTTGCTTGAAGGGCTGCAACAACTTCAAGGTTATTCGCTGCGGCTTCATGACTCGGGTCAATTGTTAACACCCTTCGGTAAATATCGATCGCTTCGTTAAGACGGTAGAGCTTAGCCAGAGCATTGCCGCGGTTGTATAGAGAATTTATATCCTCCAGATCAGCCAGGTCTGATAATGATGCCTCATAATCGCCTTGACGATAATTCGCCGCAGCACGCCAAGTGGCATCTTCAAACAAAAAAGCGGCCCTGGGGTAATTTTTTTGAGTAAAAGCCTGGCTGGCCCGTTGGTTTATATTTGACCAGAGCTGATTCCACTCCCAGGCATACACAGGCGAAGACAGCCCGAATGCCAAAAGAATCAAGCAAGAACTACGATATGTAAGAGTAAGTAATGGCAAAAACTGGCCTGTAGGTGCTTTTAAAGTTTCCAGATGCTCCGGCATTATACGAACTGCTTCTCGCTAAGCAAATGCTTTGCAAGTGTAGAGATTGATTAAGCAAGGAATGTGAAAAAGTATC
>Ga0222714_10001190_pt1 | contig 29520 bp, 29 predicted proteins | sample C33_3DmetaG_FD_165048 | JGI IMG/M metagenome (GOLD analysis project Ga0222714, IMG submission 165048) | Estuarine water microbial communities from San Francisco Bay, California, United States - C33_3D | ecosystem: Environmental > Aquatic > Marine > Unclassified | place: USA: California... | reverse complement strand
ATACAATGTTTGTTTGGTGGAGAGATGTTATCCGTGAGGCAACGTATCAAGGACATCACACCACTACAGTTCAAGCTGGATTAAAATCTGGGATGATCCTTTTTATTGTTTCAGAAATCATGTTTTTTTTAGCATTTTTTTGGGCTTTTTTTCATTCAAGTTTAGCACCAACTATTGAGATTGGAGCTATTTGGCCACCAAAAGGGATTGATGTATTGAATCCTTGGGAAATTCCATTTTTAAATACTTTGATTCTGTTAACATCAGGTGCGACTGTCACATGGGCTCACCATGCTATTTTAGCTGGAAATAAAAATCAAGGAATTCTTAGTTTAATTTTTACTGTAATTCTTGCTTCTATTTTTACTGGTTTTCAGGTGATCGAATATATTGAAGCACCCTTTACTATTTCAGATGGGATCTATGGGTCCACTTTTTTTATGGCCACTGGATTTCATGGATTTCATGTATTTATTGGAACCATCTTCTTAATCATTTGCACTCTCAGATTAGCACAAAATCAATTTTCAACTCACCAACATTTTGGTTTTGAAGCTGCCGCTTGGTATTGGCATTTTGTTGACGTTGTTTGGCTATTTCTTTTTGTAGCAATCTATTGGTGGGGTGGACTGTAAGTCAATGAAGATAAGGACAATTTTGTCCTTATCTTGTTGAATCTAACTAAAAAAAACTAAAGCTAATTTTTCTGAATAAACAAAAAGGAGGCTTGGGAAAAAAAATAAGTAAACTAATAAAAAAGAACTTACGGAAATCACCCATGCTTTAGACTCATCCATTTTCAAATAGTGAATGGATTCAAAATTCCCTTTGTGAAAATACATAAATTTAATAAATCTTAAATAGTAGAAGCAACTTACGATACTGCTTAAAACAGCAATAAATACAAATAAATATAAAGACGAAGCCAGAGCAGAGAAAAAGACATAAAATTTCACAGAAAATCCAACAAAAGGTGGAATCCCAGCCATAGAAAACAAATTAAAAACAAAAGCAAGGGCACATAATGGGTGCGCTTGAGCTAAATATTTTAAATCTTCTAAATATCGAATTCTTTGATTTGTTTTAGTATCTTTTAAAGACAGTACACAAGCGAACATTTGGGTAGTCATTAACATATAGACAATTAAATAAGCGAAGACTGATTGTAAACCTTCAACACTTAAACAACTTAAACCCAAAAAAAGAAAACCTAAATGTCCAATTGAACTGTAAACTAATAGTCTTTTAATCTTTTTTTGTGCAAAAGCGCCAAATCCACCAACAATTAATGAAAGCATTCCACTTGCGATAAAAAAAGGTTGCCATAAATCAGCTAATTCATAAAAAGAATAAAAAAAGACTTTCATACAAACAGCCAAAATGGAAGCTTTAGGAACAATAGAAAAAAATGCAGTGACTGATGTGGGTGCACCCTCATAAACATCCGGAGCCCAAAAATGAAAAGGTGCTGCGCTTAGTTTAAATAGAAAGCCTACACATAAAAAAAATAAAGCAATTTGAACAAAAACGTATTCGGAACTATTTTGTACTAGACTCTTTTGAGAAAAAAAAAGAGCAAAAGATTCAAAATTGGTAATTCCACAGTACCCGTATAAAAGTGAAGAGCCTAATAAAAAGACTCCAGAAGAAAAAGCTCCTAATAAAAAATATTTTAATCCAGCTTCAGTGGAAAATTCTGACTCTCTTTGTGAAGCAGCTAATACATAAAAACATAAACTCTGCATTTCAATCGCTAAATACATAGAAATTAAGTCATAAGACGACACTAAAAGAAACATACTTAAAGTTGAAAGAAGAATAAGAATTAAATATTCAAAATTCTGTAATTTTTCTGTAGTAAAATACTGGGTTGAAATCAAAATAGACAAAGAACTTCCGACTAAGATGAGCAGTTTAAAAAAGAGAGTAAAATCATCTAAAAATAAAGTTTGCGAAAACAAAACCATAGATGTAACAGGTGAGTTTAAGAGTAAAAGTGCAGTACAAACTAAAGTGAGTAAAGAAGCAATACTTAGAAATTGCATGAGATTTGGCCTGTTATGTTCTTGTGATGTGGAATAAATTACAGCAAAAACACATAAGCTTAAAGAAGCAATCATTAAGAAAGTTTCTGGTAAAATAGCATAAAAATCGTTTTCAAAGAATGTCATAAATATTGTATTATGTGAAAAGTGCAAAAACGCACTTTTCCTAAAAAGATTGTAAAATATTTCCTACAGAAAGATGAAAAGACTCTAAAAAAATAGAAGGGTAAATTCCCATCCAAAAAATCGCTAAAACAAATGGAAGTAAAATAAAAAATTCGCGCCTATTTACATCAGCAAAATGGTGTAAATACTGAGGTTTTAAATTTCCAAAAACAACTCTATTATAGAGCCAAATAGAATAGGCACCTCCAAGAATCATTCCAGTTGCTGCTAAAGTTGCAATGAAAGTATTTGTTTGAAAAACTCCAAGTAAAATTAAAAATTCACCAACAAAACTACTCGTTCCAGGTAAACTCAAATTCCCTAAAGTAAAGATAAAGAAAAAAAATGAAAAAATAGGCATTGTTTGAACTAATCCTCCGTAATATCTGATTAATCTGGTATGAGTTCGATCATATAAAATTCCAATACAAAGGAATAATGCAGAAGCAACAAAACCATGACTTAACATTAAAAGAAGAGCACCTTCTACGCCATGAGTATTTAAACTAAAGAGTCCTAATGTAACAAATCCCATATGCGCAACTGAAGAATACGCAATAATTTTTTTTAGATCAATTTGTCTTAAAGTCGTGAATGAGGCATAAATAATTCCTAAAACACTTAATGTATAAACAAATGGTGTGAAATAAACAGTAGCTTCAGGAAATAAGGGAATAGAAAATCTTAAAAAACCATAAGTTCCTAATTTTAGTAAAATTCCAGCTAAAATGACCGACCCTGAGGTAGGAGCCTCTACATGTGCTTCTGGGAGCCAAATATGAAAAGGAATCATAGGAACTTTCACCGCAAAAGACAGAAAAAATGCAACCCATAACAAAAATTGCCTAGGTTCACTAAATTCTACAGTCGTTAAAACTTGAAGATCGGTGGTTCCTACTTGAAAATAAATACATAAAATAGCAAGAAGCATAAATAAAGATCCAATTAACGTATAAAGAAAAAACTGATAAGCAGCTCTAATTTTTCTTTCACGTGACCCATAAACTCCAATAATTAAAAACATAGGAATAAGAACACTTTCAAAAAAAACATAAAAAAGAAGTAAATCAAGAATACAAAAAACAGCAAGCATAAAACTTTCTAAGATCAAAAATGCAACAAGAAACTCTTTAACAAGATGAGTAACTGATTTCCAACTAATAAGCAAACAAACGGGAACTAGAAAAGTCGTTAATAAAACAAAAAAAAGTGAGATTCCGTCAATTCCAAGATGAAAATTCATATTTAAAAAATTTAACCAATCAAAACTAGAAACAAATTGAAACTTGGAAGTGGAATTATCAAAGAAAATCCAAAGACTTAAAGAAACTAAAAAATTGATTAAAGAAATAATTAAAGCAAAAAGTTTCATTTCTCTCACAGCTGACTTTGGAAAAAAACAGAGGATAAAAGCTCCCAAAATTGGTAAAAAAAGAAGGCAAAGAAGAATATTTTGCATAATACTTTTTTATTTTGAAAGATTTTGCATGAAAATTTTCATGCAAAATCTTTAATTATTTTTTGTTTAACCAAACAAAACTTAAGAATAAAATACCAAGAACTCTTAAATCTAAAAATGTGAACAGGTTACTTAATGAAAAAAGGAAAAACGCAAGAACAGTGGTTAAAGAAACAAACATAAGGAATGCATAGTGATAAATAGATCCAGTATGAATATTTTTCACAAAATCTCTCACAAAGAAAGAATTTTGAATCACACCACTGGGCCCAAAAGCTTCTAAAAATCCTTTGTCTACTAATTGGAATGTTTGAAAATATCCAAAGTTTAAAGCAGGTAATCCAATAAAATCATTATAAACTTTGTCAAATAACCAACGTTTATTTAGAAAGATATAAAGTTGTTTCCCAATCAGACTTGTTTTTAAAAAATAAGAAAAGCTACTTCCAACTCCATTTAAGTTAATTGCAAAAATTGCACCCAACAAACTAAAAATAATTGGAATAAACTTAATAGCTTGAGGAATGTATTCAGATTCAATAATTAATGTATTGCTCGGTAAAGTAAACAAAGCATTTCCCCAAAAATTACTCCCTAATCCAATCATCATATCTTTACTTAAAAACCCAGCAAAAATGCTCCCTACCGCTAAACAAGATAAAGAAAATCCCATTAAAAAAGGTGCATCATGCACGTGGTTGAGAGAACTCTTCACCATTTGTGGAGAAGCGAGAAAAGTTAAATACAGAAGCCTAAAAGAATAATACGAAGTACACAAGGCAGACACAGTCCCTAACCAATAGGCAAAGTTTCCAGTTAGAGTGTATTTAGCATAAGCTACTTCTAAAATAACGTCCTTAGAATAGAATCCTGTTAAATAAGGAAACCCAACTAAAGCCAATGAACCCAAAACCATCATGGAATATGTAAATGGAAGAAGTTTGACAAGCCCACCCATTTTCCTCATATCTTGTTCATCACCAAGAGCATGGATAACGGATCCTGCGCTTAAAAATAAAAGAGCTTTGAAAAAAGCGTGGTTCATAAGATGGAAAACCCCAACGGCATATTGAGAAATCCCACAAGCAAACATCATATAACCTAACTGACTACAAGTCGAATAGGCAATCACACGTTTTAGATCATTTTGAACAATTCCAGTGGTTGCTGCAAAAAAAGCAGTTGATGCACCTAGTAAAGTAATGATACCCAAAGCCATGGAAGAATACTCTAGAAGTGGTGAGCATCTAGCTAGTAAAAAAACTCCGGCTGTCACCATTGTAGCAGCATGAATAAGAGCTGAAACTGGTGTGGGTCCTTCCATAGCATCCGGTAACCAAGTATGAAGCCCTAATTGAGCAGATTTTCCAATCGCCCCAATAAATAAAAGTAAACTAATACAAGTAAGGGTATGGATTTCAAAATGAAAAAAAAGAAAAGAATGCTCTTGGAAAAACGAGGCACACGCAAAAACAGTTTCAAAATCGACTGCCTTAAAAATGTGAAAAATAGCCATAATTCCTAAAGCTAATCCGAAGTCCCCTACACGGTTGACAAGCATAGCTTTAATTGCAGATTTATTTGCTTGAAGTCTAGTAAACCAAAAATTAATAAGTAAATAAGACGCTACACCTACACCCTCCCATCCAAAAAACATTTGAATAAAATTATCTGAAGTAACCAACATTAACATAAAAAATGTAAAAATGGATAAATAAGACATAAATCTAGGTAAATGTGGATCTTGACCCATGTAAGAAATTGAATAGATATGGACTAAACTACTTACAAAAGTCACAACTACACACATGATTACTGTAAGACTATCAAACAAAAATCCCCAAGAAGCTACAAACATTTCACTTTGAAACCAAGGTAAAAATTGAATGACACAAATACTTCCACAAATTCCTACTTCATATAGAGCCAAAAAAGAACAAATACATGAGAAGACCACAGCAAAAGTGCTAATTAATGGAGCTCCTTTAAAGCCAAAAAATCTTCCAAAGAGACTTAAAAAAAGAAATCCAAAAAATGGTAAAAATACTAACAATAAATACATGAGACAGTTTTTTTTGTTTCACCTTTGTTTAGATAGCTCAGTTGGTTAGAGCAAAGGACTGAAAATCCTTGTGTCGGTGGTTCAAATCCACTTCTAAACAAATTAATCAAAATATTTAATTTTTATGACAGTTTTTTTATCTAACTATGTTTCCAACAAAACGAATCCTCAATTTTTCGTTTATTTAGAGGGCTTTCGAAATCATTTAGCTTTAATTCAACAAGACAAGTCTTTATTTTTACTAAAAAAAGCGCTGTTCTTTTTACGAACATTGCAAAAACAAAAACAAAGTATCTTATTTATTAATAACAACCCTGATTTATCTTTTCTTATTCAAAAAACTGCTGTAAATTTGAATCAACCTTACTCTAATGAGTCTTGGATTCCAGGACTACTAACAAATTGGAGAGCATTTAAACCAAGTGTTCAATCATTTGATCTGTGTGTCAAATATTTTGGACAGTTCTTGGAAAAAAAACAGATGAATCTACCAAAATATCTAAAACAAAAAAAAAAATTACAAGGATTAACTGTTTTAAAAGATAAACCTTCTGCATTAGTACTATTTCAGTATCAGGGAAATGAATCTATTTTAAAAGAAGCTAAAATGTGTAATATCCCTGTCGTCATTTTTATGGATTGCCCTGGGTCTTCGTTAGATGTTGAATATTTAATTCCATTAAATACACAATCATTACCTTTAATCTATTTTTTTTGTAGCTTACTTTGCCAAAGAAAATAACTGGGGTGGAAGGGTTCGAACCTCCGAATGGTCGCATCAAAAGCGACTGCCTTTCCACTTGGCTACACCCCATTTTTACCCTTGACACCTTTGAGACACGTTCTTTGCTTACTAATTGATTTGTTGTGGGCATTGTGTGTGTTGTTTTTTTGTGTGTTTCATGGACGTTTTTTGTTGTCCATGAAATGTTTCGTTTTATTTGTTTGTATGAATTAAATAGTGTTCAATCTTTCCTAACAGGGGCATAGCCAATAAGAAGTAAACAAAAAAGTAAAGTGATGCAATTTGTCCAATAATTACATATGGATCCTCTACTGGTTGACATCCAATCCATCCTAATAAAATACAATCTGCCACGAATAAGAAAAACAATTTTCTATGTAGAGGTCTAAAACTAGAACTTCTAATTTGTGAAGTATGAATAAAAGGTAATGCGAGTAAAGATACAAAAACCAATCCAATGGCAAGAACTCCAGCTAATTTATTTGGAATACTTCTTAAAATGGCATACACAGGTAAAAAATACCATTCTGGAACAATATGGGCGGGAGTTGACATAGGATTTGCTGGGATATAATTATCCGGATGCCCTAAAGCATTTGGAGCAAAATAAATAAAAAATGAGAAAAAAAGAGCGAAAAGAACCCATCCAACTAAATCTTTCAATAAAAGATATGGGTAAAATGGAATTTTGTCTACAGTGGCACTAGAACCTAAAGGATTATTTGACCCATATTGGTGCAATGCTACAATATGAACTAAACTAGCCCCAGCAATAATAAAAGGTAAGAGATAGTGTAAACTAAAAAATCTGTTTAATGTTGCATTATCTACAGAGAACCCACCCCAAAGCCAATGCGTAATATCAGTCCCAACCACAGGGATAGCGCTAGCTAAACTGGTAATCACAGTAGCCCCCCAAAAAGACATTTGTCCCCATGGAAGAACATATCCAATAAATGCGGTTAAAATCATAAGAAGAAGAATAACAACCCCTACAATCCAAACAAGTTCTCTTGGACTTGTATAACTTCCATAATAAAGGCCTCTTAATAAATGAAGGTAAACAACAATAAAAAACATACTCGCTCCATTTGCATGCATATATCTTAAAAACCACCCACCTTCAACATCTCTCATAATATGCTCAACACTTAAAAAAGCTAAATCAATATGAGGGGTATAATGCATCGCTAAAAAAATTCCAGTTAAAATTTGTAAAATTAAACAAATTCCTGCTGTCGACCCAAAACCCCACCAATAAGTTAAATTCGCTGGTGTTGGGTAATCAATAAGATGATCATTTAAAGCAGAAAGTAAAGGTTGTTTTAAAAAAGAGAGTCTTTTCATAAAAATATTTTGAGTTTCAATCATTTACATCTGTGTAAAGAAAAGTAGAAAACAAGTTTTTAGTTGCTTGTTCGGTTAAGTGTTTAGTACGAAAAAGCTAAAATTTTTACAAATTGTACACATTTCGCCTATCAACGTGAGAGTCTTTCACGAAATAAAAGAATTTGTCTTGAAAAAAGTTTCCCGTTTGTTATGCTTTCAACGGTTCTCCTAACCCAACGTAGCTTCCTGGCAATGCTCATGGCTGAACAACCAGTCCACCAGAGGTTGGATACTTCCGGTCCTCTCGTACAAAGAAGTAGTTTTCTCAATTCTTGCGCGCACCCCAGGTAGAATCCAAACTGTCTCACGACGTTCTAAACTCAACTCAGGTACCATTTTTATCGGCGAACAGCCGAACCCTTGGGACCTTCTTCAGCCCCAGGATATGATCAGTCAACATCGAGGTGCCAAACAATTCCGTCGATAAGGACTCTTGGGAATTATTAGCCTGTTATCCCTAGCGTATCTTTGATTCGTTAAGCAAAAGCCCTTCCACGCGGTACTTTTGGATCACTATGACCGACTTTCGTCTCTGCTCGACTTGTTGAGTCTTGCAGTCAGGCAAACTTTTACCATTACATTCTTCAGAAAGTTTCCAACTTTCATTGAGTTTACCTTCGTACGCCTCCGTTACTCTTTAGGAGGCGACCGCCCCAGTCAAACTGCCTCATATACACTTTTTTTGCTCTGCAAATAAGAATGAAGACTTCAAGAAGGTGGTATTTCAAGGATGTAAGCACTCCCACCTTTCCTACATACTTAAGGTCTTTGTTCAATGTAAATGTACAGTAAAGATGCATAGGGTCTTCTCGTCTTGGGGCACGATTTCCGCATCTTCACGGAAAATTCAATTTCACTGAGTCCATGCTGGAGACAGTAGGGCAATCGTTACGTCTTTCATGCAGGCCAGGAATTAGCTGGCAAGGAATTTCGCTACTTTATGATTGTTATAGTTACAACCGCCGTTTACTAGGCCTTGAATTCAAATCTTTCAACTCTCCTCTTAAGCTTCTAGCACCGGGCAGACGTCAGACCCTATACTTCATGTTACCATTTTGCAGAGTCCTAATTTTTTAGTAAAAAGTCGTCACCCTCATTTTTGTGTCACCAATATTTGGTTTCCCTTCTTCCTAAGGTACGGGAATATTTTGCCGAGTTCCTTCAGCATGGTTATCTCAACGCCTGAGTCTATTCGACTTGTTCACCAGTGTCGGTTTTGGGTACGGTAGTTAAGTATCAAACTTTTTCCTGAAATTAAACATAAAAATTCCCTATCCAATTTGGTGATTTTTTTATTCCAATTTGTCAGTTTGATGAAGTTCATCATTTCAATGTTTTCACACGAAATTTAGAAGCCGATTCACTCTGCGCCGAGAAGCGGACCGCAGAAACCCTTGAACTTACGGCGATCATGATTTTCACATGATTTTTTCGTTACTCATGTCAGTATATTCACTTTTGAATCCTCCAATATCTTTCACAAGACATCTTCATCGGTTTACAAAACGCTTCGCTACCTCTTTCTACATTGCTTCGGTAAATAAGTTGAGCCCCGATACATTGTCAGTGCTTTTTTCCTCGACTAGTGAGCTATTACGCTTTCATCATAAAATGGCTGCTTCCAAGCCAATTTCCTAGTTGTTGTCGGAAAAAAACTTCTTTATCCACTTACTTATTGTTTAAGGACCTTAGCAAAAATTCTGGGCTGTTTCCCTTTTGACTTAAAACCTTAGCACTTTAAGTCTGTCTATTCATTTTCAAGTCACAAAGTATTCGGAGTTTCACAAAGATCAGTAAGGCTTTGGGCCCCCATAGCTTAATGAGTGCTCTACCCCTTTTGACCAAAATTGAACGCTTTACCTCAATAAATTTCGCGAAGAACCAGCTATCTCTAAGTTTGATTGGCCTTTCACCCCTACCCACAAATCATCCGCGCCTATTGCTACAGACGTCGGTTCGGTCCTCCAAAAGAAATTACGCTTTCTTCAACCTGTTCATAGGTAGATCACTTAGTTTCGGGTCAAATAAATCCAACACTCTGCATCTTGCATACTCGCTTTTGCTTCGCCTCCACGTATCCGATTAAGCAAGCTGAATTTATTTACTCACTGACCCATTATGCAAAAGGTACGCCACACAAATTCCATGATTTGTTTGACTGCTTGGACGTTTTAAATTTCAGGATCTTTTTCACTCCCTTTTCTAGGGTTCTTTTCACTTTTCCCTCACGGTACTTGTTCACTATCGGTCTTAACAATATATTTAGACAAAGAAGGTGGGCCTCCTTTTATTCAAACAATTTGATTTGTTTTACTTCAATTTTCAAAAACCTCTCAAAGAATACTGGACTATCACCATCTTTGGTCAAGGATCCCACCTTGTTCTGTTTGCTAGAGTTTTTGTTTTGTCTTTTCCGCTTTCTTTCGCCAATACTTACGGAATCTCGGTTGATTTCTTTTCCTAAAGGTACTTAGATGTTTCAGTTCCCTTTGTAGTATTTGTGTTGGTGTGGTTTTCCACATTGGAGATTCACTTGTCATTGAGGATTCTCTTCAAGTGACTTTTCGCATTGATAAACGTCCATAAACTTGTTAAACCTAAGCATCCATTTAAAACTGTGTGTAATGAGAGGGGGGATTGAACCCCCGACCATCGAGGTATGAGTCCGACGTTCTACCAAACTGAACTATCTCATTAAATTTTAAGGGAAGCTTGTTCCCTTAAAATAATTTTTTTTGTCATCCAAAGAGGAATCAGCATTGTTTACGGCGTGGACTACCAGGGTATCTAATCCTGTTTGCTCCCCACGCTTTCGCACCTCAGTGTCAGATTCAACCCAGAAAATTGCCTTCGCTTTAGATATTCCTTCTAATCTCTAAGAATTTAACCTCTCCACTAGAAATTCTATTTTCCTCCATTGATCTCAAGATACTAAGTATTAATCGCAAACCCAATGATAACACTTGGAATGGCACAATTAACCCACAGAATCCACCTACATGCCCTTTACGCCCAATAATTCTGAATAACACTTGCTCCTCCTGTCTTACCGCGGCTGCTGGCACAGAATTTGCCGGAGCTTCTTCTTAGAGTTAAGACATTATCTTTCACCTCCATGAAAGGGCTTTACGATCAACATAACCTTCTTCACCCACGCGAAATAGCTGGATCAAGCTTGCGCCCATTGTCCAAGATTCCTCACTGCTGCCTCCAAAAAGAGTCTGGGCCGTATCTCAGTCCCAGTGTGACTGGTCATCCGCTAAGACCAGTGAAAGATCATTGACTTGGTAGGCCTTTACCCCACCAACTATCTAATCTTACGCAAGCTCATCAAAAAACGATACTACATATCTTTAGAACTATTCGTGATCAACACAAATTTTTTGGTAGATTCTTACGCGTTACTCACCCGTTCGCTATGTTTCAAAAACATTCAACTTGCATGTGTTAAGCTTTTCGCTAGCGTTCATTCTGAGCCAGGATCAAACTCATAGATTCAAACAATTCATGATTTACTTCAAGAAAAAAAAAGGAGTCTATCCAGCTACAGGTTCCCCTACAGCTACCTTGTTACGACTTCACTATAATCATAGACAACACTGTGAAAATGTCTTCAAAACACGAGTATTCAATTGGAAGGTGTGTAAGATTGATCTAATTGTTTAGAAGGGGAATTTTTTGGAGTGCAGTTCACTTTCGTAGTGTGACGGGCGGTGTGTACAAGGCTTAGATACAAATTCACCGTAGCATGCTGATCTACGATTACTAGCGATTCCGACTTCATGTTCTCGAGTTGCAGAGAACAATCTGAACTAGGGTGATGGTTAGAGATTAGCTCCTTGTGACCAAATTGCATCTTTTTGGCATCACCATTGTAGCACGTGTGTAGCCCAATTCATAAGGGCCATGCGGACTTGACGTCATCCTCTCCTTCCTCCCGTATCTCACTGGCAGTTGGGGTTTTGATTCAAAGCAAAAACCCTGAGGGTTGCGTTCGTTCTGGGACTTAACCCAACAGCTCACGCCACGAACTGACGACAGCCATGCAGCACCTGTAAACTAAAAGAAACATTCTCAACAAATATCTCCTAATTTATGTCAAAAATTGGTAAGGTTTTGCGCGTTGTGTCGAATTAAACCACATGCTCCACCGCTTGTGTAAGCCCCCGTCAATTCCTTTGGGTTTTAACCTTGCGGTCGTAGTCCCCAGGCGGCTGATTTCACGCCTTAGCTCACTTTCTGAAAAAAGACAAAAAAAAGGGATTTAGAGTAAAAAAATAACAAACAATGGGGTCAAATAAGCCTTCTAAAACTTAAAAGCCCGCACTATCTAACACAACAGAAAAAACTCCAGCTATAGCACCTAAACGAAATAAAGTTTTTGGCAATCAGATTAAAGAGACTTCTCGTAAAAGTAATGTTTTAATTGACAATAATTGTTAATTTTTTTATTAACGGTTCATAACAAAAAAAAACATACCATAAAAAGCTAGAAGCTACTATATTCATGGGCAATTTTTGTATGTATACACTCTGTTATATATATATATATTTGTATTAATCAAAGACATGGTTAACAACAAAAAAGTTTCCCTACTACGAAGGGGTCGCTGGTCCTTAGATAATAAGAGATATGAAACTTTACTTCTTTACAGACAGATAACTTTTTCGTTTCCAATAATCAATAATCCTCTTTTGAAAGAAAAAAATTTTATGAGATAAAACCTCTAAGAAATACAAAACAATCATATGCTATCAATGTATACTATTTCAAGTACTAAATATCTACTGTATAACGTTTATAACTATTGGACATAAGAAACTTTTCTATTTATTGGTAAAGTGCATTTTGATACCACATAGAGAAGTCTGGATTGATTTGTGTACAAGAAGAAAGCCTGTTCTTCTCTTCTGAAGTAGGGAAACTTTTTATGATTTTATTATACATACTTTTTGAATTATGTCTTCTCTCCTTGGAAAGTTTCTTGTCTATTAGCGTATAATTGATATATGTAAGGGCTTCTATGAAGCCCTTACATAACTGAACGACTTTTATTTGAGTCCTTCTATATTCATATGTTTTTCCTCATTATTTACTAATTTGTTGTGGAGATTTAATGGCTGGGATTTCTTCAAAAGTGTGAAAAGCTGGTGGTGATGTAACAGTCCACTCTAATGTTGAAACTGATTGATCCTTCGGATCAAAATTCCAAGGATTATTCGGACAAACTTCTTCACTTGTTAAAGTTAGATAAACAACATAAAAGAAAAAAATACTTGCTAGAATAGAAAGGTAAGACCCATAACTACAAAGAGCATTCCACCCTGCAAAAGCGTCCGGGTAATCAGGAATACGTCTTGGCATTCCTGCAAGTCCTAAGAAATGCATTGGAAAGAATGTTAAGTTGACCCCAATAAAAAATAACCAAAAATGGATTTGTCCATAAACTTCAGGGTAGTTATATCCAGAAATTTTCCCAATCCAATAATAGAATCCTGCAAATAAAGCGAACACAGCTCCCATTGATAATACATAATGAAAATGAGCAACTACATAATAGGTATCGTGGAGTGCAATGTCGATCCCAGCGTTGGCTAGCATGACACCAGTGAGCCCACCTACGGTAAATAAGAAAATAAATCCAACTGCAAAAAGCATTGGTGTTCTTAAATAAATAGAACCACCCCATGCAGTTGCAATCCAACTAAAAATTTTAATTCCTGTAGGTACCGCAATAATCATGGTTGCTGCAGTAAAATAAGCTCTTGTATCCACATCTAATCCCACTGTAAACATGTGGTGAGCCCACACAATAAAACCTAAGACACCAATACTTAACATTGCATAAACCATTCCAAGATAGCCAAAAATAGGTTTTCTTGAAAATGTACTAATAATATGACTTACAATACCAAATCCTGGTAGGATAAGAATATATACTTCTGGATGTCCAAAAAACCAGAAAAGATGTTGAAAAAGAATAGGATCTCCTCCACCAGCTGGATCAAAAAACGATGTATTAAAATTTCTGTCTGTGAGAAGCATGGTAATTGCTCCCGCTAAAACTGGAAGTGATAAGAGTAACAAAAAAGCAGTAATTAAAACGGACCAAACAAAAAGAGGTAATCTGTGCATATTTAATCCTGGGCCTCTCATGTTAAAAATAGTTGTAATAAAATTGATGGCCCCTAGAATACTGGAAGCTCCCGAGAGATGTAAACTAAAAATAGCTAAATCTACAGCTCCTCCTGAATGGCTTGTAATATGACTTAATGGTGGGTAAACTGTCCATCCGGTCCCTACACCTACTTCTACTAAAGCACTGCTTAAAAGAAGAAGAAGAGAAGGTGGTAATAACCAAAAACTAATGTTATTCAACCTTGGGAACGCCATATCGGGTGCCCCAATCATAATTGGAACAAACCAGTTTCCATATCCACCGATTAATGCGGGCATCACCATGAAGAAAATCATAAGAAAAGCATGAGCAGTGATAAGGACATTATAGAGTTGGTGATTTCCTGCAAGAATTTGATTCCCAGGTTGAGCAAGTTCCATACGAATAAGTACAGAAAAACAAGAACCTAAAACACCAGAAAACGCCCCAAAAATTAAATAGAGAGTTCCAATATCTTTGTGATTTGTTGAAAACACCCAACGGTTGATAAAATTCATCATAAAAAACTTGTTTTGTTTGAAAAATTGAGAGAACTGCGCTTCTCTTTTGACAAAAATATTTACAGCAAAAAATAGGGTCACACATCGAGGTCGGAATGGGTTCGGGTGTTTTTCATTTCTTTTTTTCTTCTCAATTGATCTATGATAGTATTTTTTCACAAAACCAAACTGTTCATTTGTGTTGTCTAATCAAGTTTGTTGGAGGATCTCTTGAACCCTCCATAAAACAACTCTTATGTTGAGTTGTTTTTTTGATTTCTTGTGGTTCCAAAAAAAATTACTTTTTTAATTGTGCACAAGCTTGATCAAAAAGCTGCGGAATTAGACTTGACTTATTTTTGTAGAAATAATTTAAAATACTTTGAGTAAAACTTTGTGTAATTTTAGTATGGAGACTCAGAGTAAATTGTTTTTCAAGTGTAAGAATTTGGTTAAGTTTTTGAATAGATTTTCTTTGAATACATGCTTCAAAAGCTTCTACTCTTTGATTTTGTGCAGCACTTAATTCTTTCATGGATGCAAGTTTTAATGCTTCTAAACTCTGAACAAGCGCAAAACTTTGTTCATATGCTTTTTTTAATTTTTCTACATTCTCTCTTTTTAAAAGAGCCATTTGTTCTAATTCTTGCTGAATAATAGCTTGGCGACTTTCGAATGTTTCTTTGACAGACTCTTGAAAAGATGAAAAACTAAAAAAAACAAAACATAAAAAACTTAAAGCTACTAAAATTTCTTCATTATAAATAATAAGATTCTTGGAACTACACACTAAAAAAGCTAATGTTGAGGCAAGAATTAAAGTTTTATTTTGGAAAATCATACAAAAAAGGTTTTTAAAAAAGAAAAACTTATGAATTTTTTTTCATAAGTTTTTGAACACAACTTGCATTAAAAAAATGTGTGTTTTTCTTTTGAGGAAGTTTTTGTGAACTTTGAACAGATAAAGGTAAAACTCTTTCTAATTGTCCTAGAGTCTCTTTGACTCTTTGATTCAGAACAATTTTTTTGGTTGCATACTTTTCAAATGATTGATGACTATGTTTATTTAATACATCTTTTTGAATGTTTAAAAGATTAGTCGTTTTTGAAAAATGTGACACCATTAAATTTTTACTTTCTTCAACACTTTTTTTAAAGATTTCTTCGGTTCCTTCAGAAAGGAGACTGACTTCCGAATTTACAGAATTCTCTTGCACACTTCTTTGATAAAACTGTCTCACTGCCAAAATTCTATTTAATTTAGGTAAATACTTTTCTACTAATGACACATAAAAAAAAACAAAAAATACACAAAACCAAAAAAACTGAGGAAAATAAGAAAGCAGGTCTAATTGAGGCATAACAAAAAACACTTTTTAAAAACAATACACATACAAGTTTAAACTTTTACGGACCTAACCCTTTAATAAATTCATATATTCAATGGAAATGTTCCCTCTTTTTCTGTAATAAATCACAAGAAGGGCAAGTCCAATCGACGATTCAGCTGCAGCTACAGTTAAGATTAATAACGAAAAAACTTGGCCAACTAAATCATCTAAATAAGTTGAAAAAATAAGAAAATTCAAGTTAACCGCACAGAGCATTAGTTCAATGCACATTAACATGCAGACTACATTTTTTCGATTGAAAAAGATTCCCCAGAGTGCTACTACAAATAAAGAAATGGAAATAGTTAGAAATGCTGTGTGATTCATAGAGTTATATATTTTTTAATTTATTTCAAAAGGTTAGATAACATAATGGTAATGTTTTAGATTGCAAATCTGAAAATGACGGTTCAATTCCGTCTCTAACCTTTGGCGGAGATAACTTAATTGGTGAAAGTGTCAGACTGTGACTCTGGAAATACGGGTTCAATTCCCGTTCCTCGCCTTACACAGATAAAGAAAAAAAATTACTTTTTGTTTTAAAGTTTCGTTTAAATTTAAAGTTTTATTTAAAGAGACCAATAAATTTAAGTTGTTTTTGACTAATTTAGATAATTTTTCAATTTGGAAAAAATCTAAATAAATTCCTTCAAAAAATCCTCCTAAAATGAGACAACTGGACCCATTTTGTGAAGATGTTAGATTCAAAAATTGGTTTTGTTTCATTGGAGATGTTTTTGAAAATTTTTGGAATGATTCCAAAGACGGGAATGTAATTGTAAAAGTGCTACTCTTAAAAGGAGTCTTGGAGATCTTTTGATTGTTTAACGCTTTCACTCTTGTTTGTAAATCAATTTTATATAATTCTTGCTTTAAAGAATACATTGTTTGATTATTAAAATTATTAAATTGAAAAAAAAGGGTAATTGGTTTCATAGTGTACTATATATTTTGTGTGAAATTTCACTTAAAAAAATGTTTTTTTATGGCTTCAAGTCTTCCTAAAGGATCTTCTAGTGAGTATATTGTGTCAAAGGTAGATGGTCTAATCAATTGGGCTCGTCAAGGATCGTTATGGCCCATGACTTTTGGTTTAGCTTGTTGTGCAGTAGAAATGATGCATACAGGAGCAGCACGTTATGATTTGGATAGGTTTGGGATGATTTTTCGTCCAAGTCCTAGGCAATCGGATGTGATGATTGTAGCTGGAACACTAACAAACAAAATGGCCCCAGCTTTAAGAAAAGTTTATGATCAAATGCCTGAGCCTAGATGGGTTATTTCCATGGGTTCTTGCGCAAACGGGGGCGGTTATTACCACTATTCCTATTCAGTCGTTCGTGGGTGTGATAGAATTGTTCCTGTAGATATTTATGTACCAGGTTGTCCTCCAACTGCTGAGGCATTACTTTATGGGCTTCTTCAACTCCAAAAAAAAATTGCCCAAAATAAAACTACACTGTTGTGGTACAAAAAGTAAAGAAAAATATGACAGTTTTTGCGTTATTCCCAAAATGGATCGAAAAAGTTAAAATTGAGAAGAATGAATATACACTTGTATTGAGGAATCCTCAAGATATTCTTTCAGTCTGTCAAGTTTTAAAAAATCATTCTAAAACTCAGTATAAAATGCTCATTGATCTGACTGCAGTTGATTATCCTTCTCGACAAAAACGTTTTGAAGTTGTCTATCATTTTTTAAGTCTACACCAAAATCAAAGAATTCGTGTCAAAGTGGAAGTAGATCAAACTCAAGTCATTGAATCAGTGACTTCTTTATTTCCTGCAGCTAATTGGTTCGAAAGGGAAAGTTGGGATATGTTTGGAATTTGTTTTTTAAACCACCCTGATTTGAGGAGAATTTTGACTGATTATGGTTTTGAAGGGCATCCTTTAAGAAAAGATTTCCCGTTAACAGGTTATTTAGAGTTTAAATATGATGATAGTAAAAAACGAGTTATCGCGGAGCCAGTCGAACTTGCTCAACAATTTCGAAGTTTTCACTTTGAAAGTCCTTGGGAAGTGATCCCACAAAAGTTTTAACAGATATTTTTACTGTTAGTGTATTTAAGAAGATTTGGGTTTTGACCTAAAAAAAGAAAAGATTTATGAGTCTTTCAGCAATGGAATTATCAAATTTACTTGAACAGCGTATCTCAAATCATTATTCAGATTTAAATATTGATGAAATTGGAAGAGTTCTTTCAGTGGGAGATGGGATTGCTCGTGTGTATGGTTTAAATAAAATTCAATCTGGTGAAATGGTTGAGTTTGATAGTGGTGTAAAAGGTATGGCTCTTAATTTAGAAAACGATAACGTAGGGATCGTTTGTTTTGGGAGTGATACAAATATTCGTGAAGGTGACATCGTCAAAAGAACAGGATCCATCGTAGATGTTCCTGTTGGTAAAGGGATGTTAGGTCGTGTTGTCGATGGTCTTGGGAATCCTATTGATGGGAAAGGTCCAATTCCTAATGTCACTCCAAGGCGTGTAGAGTTAAAAGCACCTGGAATTATTGCTAGAAAATCTGTTCATGAACCAATGCAAACTGGTTTAAAAGCAGTAGATAGTTTAGTTCCTATTGGTCGTGGTCAACGTGAACTTATTATTGGAGATCGTCAAACAGGAAAAACTGCTATTGCTATTGATACAATTATTAATCAAAGAGTAATTAATCAATCTAGCGATGAATCAAAAAAACTGTATTGTGTTTATGTGGCTGTTGGTCAAAAACGTTCTACAGTTGCCCAATTAGTAAAAACACTTCAAGATAGGAATGCTTTAGATTATACAATTATTGTCGCGGCAACCGCATCTGACCCAGCTCCATTACAATTTCTCGCACCTTATTCAGGGTGTGCTATGGCAGAGTATTTCCGTGATAATGGGATGCATGCGTTAATTATTTATGATGATTTAAGTAAACAATCTGTTGCTTATCGTCAAATGTCTCTTCTTTTAAGAAGACCTCCAGGGCGTGAAGCGTTTCCAGGGGATGTTTTTTATTTACATTCTCGACTGTTAGAAAGATCAGCAAAAATGTCTGATGCTGTAGGAGGTGGGTCTATGACAGCACTCCCAGTTGTTGAAACACAGGGTGGTGATGTATCAGCGTATATTCCTACAAACGTTATTTCAATTACAGATGGGCAAATTTTTCTTGAAACAGAACTTTTCTTTAAAGGGATTCGTCCAGCTATTAACGTAGGGTTATCAGTAAGTCGTGTAGGATCAGCAGCTCAACTGAAAGCTATGAAACAAGTATCAGGATCACTAAAATTAGAATTAGCACAATACCGTGAGGTTGCAGCTTTTGCTCAATTTGGATCAGATCTAGACGCAGCTACACAATATTTACTCAAACGTGGATCACGTTTAACTGAAGTGCTCAAACAAGGGCAGTATGTTCCTATGGATGTTGAACAACAAGTGGTTGTCATTTACGCTGCAACAAAAGGATATTTAGATAGTTTAGAAATTTCTCAAATTTCTAAATACGAAGAGGGTCTTTTGAAATCTGTAGATAGCTCACTTTTACAAACCATTAAATCTGAAGGAAAACTTTCAGACCAAACATTAAGTAAACTTAAAGAGTTTTGTGATACTTATAGTAAACAATTTAAATCACTTTAAGACATTAGCTTTTTAGTGTGTTTGGGAGACATTTTGTCTCCCAATCTTTACTCCCATTCTAAAGCACCTTTTCTCCATTCATAAACAAATCCAATGGTTAAGATGATCAAAAAAATCATCATTGACCAAAATCCAAAACTGTCCAAGCTTCGAAGACAAACTGCCCATGGAAACAAAAAAGTGACTTCTAAATCGAAAATAATAAACAAAATAGCTACAAGATAAAATCTAATATCAAATTTGGCTCGTGCGTCTTCAAAAGGATCAAATCCACATTCATAAGCAGACGTTTTTTCTGGATCCGCTTTTTGTGTTGCAACAAAAAAAGATAGGCTTAAAATAATTCCAGATAAAAGCCCACTTACCAAAATATATAAAAGAATTGGTAAATATTCAATCATAAATAAATTTTTTTAGGGTGTTTAGCTCAGTTGGTAGAGCATTTCGTTTACACCGAAAATGTCAGCGGTTCGAATCCGTTAACACCTAGAGGGAAAATAGCTTAACTGGTAGAGTCCCGGCCTGTCACGCCGGTGGGTGCGGGTTCAACTCCCGTTTTTCTCGTTATCTGTCAACTTCACCAAAGACAATATCTTGTGTTCCAATAATAGTGACAACATCTGCGAGTAAATGATGTTTTGACATAAAATCTAAAGCTTGTAAATGAACAAAACCTGGCGCACGAATTTTACAACGATAAGGTTTATTTGTTCCATTACTCACTAAATACACACCAAACTCTCCTTTAGGAGCTTCAACACCAACATAAGTTTCCGAGGCTGGCACAACGAAACCTTCCGTAAATAATTTAAAGTGATGAATTAAAGATTCCATTGATTCTTTCATATGTTTTCTAGAAGGTGGTGAAATTTTCTTATCATCCACTTTTACTAATCCTGGAGGAAGTTTGTTTAAACATTGAGCAATTAATCTTAAACTTTGACGCATTTCTTCAATTCTAATTAAATAACGATCATAACAATCTCCTTGAGAGCCCACTGGAATATCAAATTCAAGTTGATCATAGATTTCATAAGATTGAGTTTTTCTTAAATCCCAAGCTACACCGGAACCTCGTAACATCACGCCTGAAAACCCATATGCAACGGCATCTTTCGCGTGAACAGTTCCAATATTTACTAAACGTTGTTTCCAAATTCGATTTTGCGTCAACATTTCTTCCATTTCATCAATACGAGAAGCAAAAGTTTGACAAAACTTATGAATATCATCACATAATCCGTGTGGTAAATCTTGAGCGACTCCACCTGGTCTTACGTAAGAAGCGTGAAGTCTTGCCCCAGATACTCTTTCATAAAATTCCATTAATTTTTCTCTTTCTTCAAAAGCCCATAAGAATGGTGTGAGCGCTCCCACATCCATAGCATGGCAACTTAAAGCTAAAAGATGATTTAGTAATCTTGTAATTTCAGAGAAAAGAACTCTAATATATTGTGCTCTCACAGGAACTGGACAATTTAAAAGATTTTCAACTGCTAACGAATACGCATGTTCTTGGGCCATCATTGAGACGTAGTCTAATCGATCAAAGTAAGGAAGTGCTTGAATATAATTTTTGTATTCAATTAATTTTTCTGTTCCTCTATGAAGTAGGCCAATATGTGGATCTGCTCTTTCCACGACTTCCCCATTCATTTCTAGAACAAGCCTTAACACCCCGTGGGCAGCTGGATGTTGTGGGCCAAAATTTAACGTAAAATTTTTTAATTTTTTTTGGTCCATAATTTTTTTTTTTTAGGAGAAATGGCTGAGTGGCTAAAGGCATTGGTTTGCTAAATCAACGTATACTTTTTGTATACCATGGGTTCGAATCCCATTTTCTCCGATATTTAGAATATTTTGGGGATGTACTTCAATTGGCAGAATGTATGCTTTGCAAGCATAAAGTTACCGGTTCAAATCCGGTCATCTCCACTGCCTTCGTAGCTCAGTTGGCAGAGCATTCCTATGGTAAGGGAAAGGTCCCCGGTTCAAGTCCGGCCGTAGGCTGCAAAAAGAAAAGTTTTATGAATTTTGAAATTATTTTTAAATCATATGAAAAAGACTCACTGTCTAAAGCGAAAGCAATTTTGAAATCTTTAAAGGTGAAAGATCATCTTTCTTTTCATTCTTTACCGAGTAAAATTTCAAAAGCAACTCTTTTAAGATCCCCACATATTGATAAAAAATCACGTGAACAAATTCAATTAAAAACTTATCAAACAAGTGTGAAGTTTTCAAATATTGAAAATGTGCTTTTTTTTCTCTCTTTAGTAGAAAGTGTCAAAGTTTTTAAGTTGGAAAATGTTCAGTGCAAATGTAAAATTGAAACCAAAACTCCTTTATAACTCGATGCAAAAGGTGGGACTTGAACCCACACAAACAGAGTTTATTACCACCTCAAGGTAACGCGGCTGCCAATTACGCCACTTTTGCGAAAAAATTAGTTTATTTATGACACGTTCTCTTTGGAAAGGACCCTTTGTAAACCTTGCTTTATTTGAAAATTCTATTGTCTATTCCAGAAATTCTGCGATTTTACCACAATTTGTGAATAAAAAATTTAAAATTCATAATGGAAAATCTTTTCTTGAATTAGAAATTCAAGAACTTATGATTGGACATAAATTTGGTGAATTTGCACAAACAAGAAAAAAGGTTATGCACAAAAACAAAGAAAAAAAAAAATAAAGTATGGGTCAAAAAAGTTCTCCGATTGCTTTAAGATTACAAACAAATAAAGATTTTACATCTTCATGGTATAGTGACAAGTTATACAGTAACATTTTGCATACACAACTTATGGTCGATAAGTTTTTACCCAAAGTTTTTACTCAAGTACAGACGAATGCGACAAAAACACACACTATGTATTGTCCCGGTGTTTTAAATATTTACACCTTCTTCACCTCACCAAGACAATTTGATGACAAAGTACAGAAAAAAACAGTACAATTAAAGCCTAGTAATTTCTTTAAACAACCGTCTTCTTTTCATTGGAAATTTATTTCAAATCAATTGTCGTACGAGAGTTTTGGAAGTAAATTACTCTTTCAACTGTGTTTACAAAAAAAAAACTTCACAAAAACACAAAATGTTTCAACTACTTTTCAAGCTTTAAGGCCCAACTCGACGACAAATTTCAATTTAAAGTTTTATTCAAATCATTTGGAAGGAGTTTTTCAAGACTATTGCGAAACAACTGTTTATTGGAAACCACTAAAAGTAGACAAACTTAGCAAAAGTGCTTCTTTTATTGCAGCTTTTGTAGCGCATGGTTTAGAAAATCAAAAGCCTGTAAAACAACTTTTTTCATTCGTGCAAACTCTTTTAAAAAAAGATAAAAACGTTGAAGGTTTTAAAATCTCTTGTTCAGGCCGTCTACAAGGTGTTGAAATGGCCAAAGTAGAAAGTAAAAAATTTGGTAAACTTTCGTTACACGTGTTTTCTTCTAAAGTTGATTACGCAGAAGCACGAGCTTCCACTGGATTTGGAATTTTAGGGGTAAAAGTTTGGATTTGTTACAAAGACTAGAAAAAAAAAAGAAAATATGCTTCAACCAAAAAAAACAAAATTTAGGAAATTTCAAAAAAGAAAACCACACGGAATCAAACTGATGTCTTTAAACTTTGGATCTTATGCAATTCAATCTGTGAGTTCTGGAAGACTTTCTGCATCTTCTATTGAAGCAGCAAGACGTGCTCTTACCAGAAAACTTAAACGAGATGGACAAGTTTGGATTCGTGTTTTTCCTGATTATGGGGTAAGTAAAAAACCAGCGGAAGTTCGAATGGGAAAAGGGAAAGGTGCAGTTCAATCTTGGGTTGCTATCATCCAAAAAGGTCAAATTCTTTTTGAAGTTGACGGGGTTTCGTGTTCTTTAGCTTTACAAGCCATTAAACTAGCACAACAAAAACTTCCACTAAAAACTCAATTTATTGAAGCTGTTTGAACAGAGAAAAAAAAAGTTTATGATTCAAGTAGGTAGTACACTATATGTAGCAGACAATTCTGGTGCAAAAAAAGTCGAATGTATTAAGGTTTTTAATAAAACAAGACAAAAAGTTGGAAGTGTTGGTGAGTTTATTCTTGTTTCTGTCAAACAATTGTCTTCAAAGCAAACACAAAAAATGAAAAAAGGTCAAATCTTTAAAGCTGTCATTTTAGAAACAAAGTTTCCTCTTCAAAGGAAAGATGGAAGTTTCCTAAAATTTGAAAGAAATACAGTAGCCCTTCTCTCTAATCAACTGTCCCCTTTAGGAACGCGTATTCAAGGGTTTTCTCCACATGAACTCCGAGAAAAGAATTTAAGTAAAGTCTTAGCTTTGTCTTTCTCTAGTATTTAAGAAAAAAAATAGAGTATGTTAAATAACGTGCAAAAACTTATTCGAAGAGATTTAGTTTTAAAGCTCTCTCTCGACAATTTTCATGAGTTGCCAACACTTTCTAAGGCTTCTTTAAATTTATCTAATAAATTTATTAGCGCAGAAAAATCTTTGATTTTACCTTATTTTCTGGCTTGTTCTCTTTGGACTGGTCAAAGACCGCAAATTGTTCGAGCCAAAAAATCTGTCGCGAGTTTTCAATTGAAAGAAAAAGCACTTTTTGGATGTAAAGTTACTTTAAGAAAACAAAGTCTTGCGAGATTTGTGAGTAGATTATTTTTTGCAGTTTTGCCAAATCTTCAAAAAAGTTCTTTTTTAAATTTTGGATTTTTTCATGAAAACAAAGTCGATTTCGGATTAGAGTCTTTTCTTCAATGTTTAGAAATTCAAAGTACGCCTGAAATGTTTGATTTTGTTAAAGGATGCTCTGTTTCTTTAGAAACTACTGGAAACTGCACTAAAATTAATCAAGTATTTTTAAGTGGATTTTGTTTTCCTATTTCAAAAAAAAATATTTCCTATGGCAAACTTTGATCAAAAAGATAGTTTCAAAAGAAATCTTGTTTTTAAGCAAGAAATTGAAAGAAAACTCTTAAAAGCTTTAAGTCGAAATCAATCTTTACCACAAGATTTAAGATATGATTATTTGTTAAAACTTCAAACTTTACCAAAACAAAGCAGTTTAAGTCAAATTGTAAGGCGTTGTGTTCTTTCAGGACGTAGCCATGCAGTTTTAAGAAAATTTAAAGTTTCTAGAATTCATGTACGACAACTTTTAGCAAAAGGACAACTCCAAGGATCAACTAAGTCCAGTTGGTAGAAAAATATTTTCATATGAAACTTCTTACACAAATGTTTACAAGTTTACGTAATGCGCAAGCTAGTAAACATCTTACAACAACTCTTCAATATTCTAGATTTTGTTGGAATATCCTTTTAGTTTTATATAAACATGGATATATTCAAGGCCTTCAAAAAAATAAAAAGAATATTTTGGTGGTTTTAAAATATGTGAATGATAGGCCGGCTCTTCAAAAAATTACACAAGTTTCCACCTCAAGTCAAAGGGTTTATAAAAGAATTGATGAATTCCGAGATTGTTCACAAGGGTTAGGATTAACTTTAATTTCAACATCAAAAGGAATTTTGTCCAGTTCAAAAGCTTTAGAATTAAAGGTTGGTGGAGAAATTTTATGTGAAGTTTTTTAAAAGTAAGAAAAAACTTAAAAATGAATTTAGTCAAAAGTAAATCTCTTCTTGTACCTTCCAATATCATGATTCAATTGGAACAAAACAAAGTCATTTTGCAGGGACCTCTAGGAATGATTCAAGTAAACCTTTCTACTTATGATAAAGTAGGTGACTGCTTTTTCTCTTTAAAATCTTTGAAAAATAATCAAAGTTTACTGTGTTTAAGTTCTACTCAAGATAAAAATTTTGCTTTCTTAAATTCTTTAGAAGCAATTTTTAAACAATATTTTATTGGTTTAACTCAAGGTTTCTTAGTCAGTTTAGAATGCGTTGGGGTTGGATATAAAGTAAGTGTAAATAAGAATACTCTTGAATTCAAATTAGGATATAGTCACACAAGTGTTTTTGTTTTTCCAGAAGACGTAGAAGTTTTTTTACCTAAACCAAACCTCATTTGTTTTTTCGGTCTTGATAAAAAAAGATTGCATAATCTTGCCGCTCAAGTTCAAAATTTAAAAATTCCGGACGCATATAAAGGTAAAGGTTTACAATGGAAAAATGTAAAATATAACCTAAAAGAGGGTAAAAAAAAATAATCTTATGGTTTTTCTTTTTCAAAAAAAATTGGAAGAAAAAAAACTTGTTCGAAGAGAATTGGTAAAAATTTATGGGTTAAATTCATTTTTATCGAATCAAATTTGTGATCAATTAGGATTTCATCAAAATTTACGTGTGTGTGATTTATCCTTAGACCAAAAAGATAAATTAGAACGAATTGTCACCTATTATTATGTTACAGAAAGTGATTTAAAAAAACAAGTGGAAAAAAGTTTTCAACGTTTTTTAGAAATTGGTTGTTATAAGGGGTTCCGAGTAACCCAAAGATTACCAGTTCGAGGGCAGAGAACTCGCACGAATGCTAAAACAGCAAAAAAAAAAAAATAATTTTAAAAAGTAGTAAAACCTATGAAAAAGCCTTCTTTGCAAAAAACAGGGATTCTCTTTATTTCTACAACATTAAATAATACTTTTGTAAATTTAACGGATATGGAGGGAAAAACATTATGTTTGCTTTCTAGTGGAAGTTTAGGATTTAAAGGATCAAAAAAATCTTCAAGTTATGCAGCACAAGCTACAGCTGAAAAAGTTTGTAAAGTTTGTTCTGATTTAAAAATGGAAAAATTAATTGTCAAATGTAAAGGAGTTGGGTATTCTAAAGATGCAGCTTTAAAAACTGTATTGTCTCAAAATCTTCAAATTTTACAAATTGTGGAAAAGACCCAAACACCGTTTAATGGATGCCGTCAAAAGAAAAAACGTAGAATTTAACTTATCCTAAAAAAATATTGTTGTTTAGTATTTAAACAAAATTTTTTAAAATATTAGTAGAAAGTGAAAAAGAAATGTTTTATGGCTGAAGGTGCAAAACTTATTGGAGCAGGGTGCGCAACAATTGCTTTAGCGGGAGCTGGTGCAGGAATTGGAATTGTTTTCGGATCATTTATTAGTTCTGTTGCTCGTAACCCTTCATTAACAAAAACTCTTTTTGGGTACGCAATTTTAGGATTTGCTTTAACAGAAGCGATTGCTTTATTTGCTTTAATGATGGCTTTTTTAATTCTTTTCGTATTTTAATTTTCAAAAAGCAGTCCAAAATTTGGACTGCTTTTTACCATAGCGGATATGATGAAATTGGCAGACATTTCAGATTTAGGTTCTGATGAATTTATTCGTGGGGGTTCAAGTCCCTCTATCCGTAAGGGTATGTAGCTCAACTGGCAGAGCAATAGGCTTTTAACTTATTGGTTGTAGGTTCAAATCCTACCATACCTAAATGCGGGGTTAAGTAATTGGTAACTTGTTAGGCTCATAACCTAAACATTGCAGGTTCAAGTCCTGCCCCCGCACATGGACAGATGTCTGAGTGGTTGAAGGTCTCAGTCTTGAAAACTGACGTATGATACATACCGTGGGTTCGAATCCCACTCTGTCCGAACAAATCACAAGAAAGTATGAACATCTTACAAACACTCTCACATGAGATCACCATCAAATATTATTATTTAATTTTTGCAAGTTTTACATGTTTTATAGTCAATATTATTCACACCTCAGAGTATGCTATTTTTCTGTTACTCCCTATTCACAAATTAGATAAAAACGCTAATATTATCTTTACGAATGTTTCAGAAGCGTTCAGTGCTGCACTTTTACTGGCGTTTTATTTTACTCTACAATTTACACTACCATACATGGGTTACTTATTCTTTACTTTCATTAAGCCAGCTTTGTTTGACTATGAAAGTTTTTCTGTGAAACGAATTTTAAGTTTTTTTATGTGTGCGAGTTTTATTGGGCAGTATTTGTTGTTTAACACCATGGTAGAAACTTTTTTAAATTTTTTTTTAAAATTTCACTTTAAAATGGATGATCTTTCTTTTATGAATTTTGAAGCCAAAATTTTACCCTATTTTAGCTTTATTTTTTCTTTGTGTTTAAGTTTTGAGGCTTTTTTATTTTTTTTACTTTGCATTTTGATTCAAAATAAAACATTTTTGAAAAATTGTTGGGTCTTACAAAAACATTTGATTTTTCTCTCTACAACTTGCTTTTTAGCTTTTGTTTTTCCACCTGATTTTTTTATTCAAGCAATTTTTACAGCTTGTTTTCTTTTTTTTCTAGATTGCTTCGGATTTTTCTTTTGCGTATGGTGGGTTTATCAAGAGAAAAGTTCTTGATAAACCAATTTATAAAAGTGCTTTTAAAACCGATTCCACATGAATCTGTGTTGGATAATGAATTTGTTGTGGAGAAAACAAAAAAATAGCTTGAAGTGTTTTATAATTGACTTCAAAATTTAAACTTTTATAAAAAAAAACATTTTTTTTCAAAATTTGAGTCAAATAATTTTTTACACTCGAATGTGCGCTTGGGTCTAAACTTACTTGATCCCCAGCTTTTAATAAGTATCCTGGACTTTTCATTACTTTGTTATTAATAAAGACTTTTTTGTGATTAATCAACTGTTTTGCTGCCATAAAAGTTGGAGCCAACTTTAGTTGGACAAGAGAGCTATCTAATCTTTTTTCTAAAAAACTAAAAAAAACATGTGCATTTTTGCCGCTCGCTTTTTGACTTAAAGTCAAATTTTTTTTTAAAGTTTGTAGTTTTAAGTTTCCATACAGAGCGCTTACTAATTGCTTTGATTTTAATTTAGTAGCAAAATTCGACGTTTTTTTAAGAATCATTTTTTTCTTTTCCAATAGCAGATTTTTACGTTGTTTCATAGTTAAATTACGGTAAAACCATAACGAAACTCCAAATTTTCTGCATGTTTTTCCTTTAAGCATTTTTTGCATCTTAATAAAAACTTTTTTTAATGGTGCTTACTATCGGACTTGAACCGATAACCCAGAAGGAACAGATTTTAAGTCTGTCGTGTTTACCAATTTCACCAAGTAAGCTAAAAACCAGCGGATAATGGGAATCGAACCCATGTCGTCTGTTTGGAAGACAGAAAATTTACCATTAATCCATATCCGCAAAATAAAACACAAAAATAAACAAAATTTATAATTTCTCCTTAAAAATGCTTTTTTCAATATTTACCTAAATTATCCTAAATACTGTTATAAAGTTTGTAAGTGTCCGCTCTATAAGTTAGAGAGAAAAGTCCGAGCTTTTGTTCAAAACAAGTTAAAACCTTGCAAACTAGATTTTTGGGAAAGTTTTACAGAAAAAACTCGTTGAAATACATAGATATATAAAAATATATTGAAAAAAACCCTGACAAAAGTAAAACTGAAAGTTGCTCGACGGGTTATGTGAATAACTTTGCAGACAAATGGACACATCGAAAAACAATTTTTCGTTTAAATACAGAACTCGGCTTAAACGCAATCTTTGTAATAAGTATATTCTTAGCTCAGTTGGATAGAGCCTCAGCCTTCTAAGCTGATTGTCACAGGTTCGAATCCTGTAGAATATGACAGGGTATAGCGCAGGTTGGTAGCGTACCTGTTTTGGGTACAGGTGGTCGCAGGTTCAAATCCTGCTACCCTGAATGATTGGAACACAATAAAAAAACCAAATAAAAAATTTTTAATTATTTTTATTTTTTTTCATCATTCGTTTAATTTCTTATTGGGAAAGGCAGGATTCGAACCTGCGATGAAATAAATCAGCAGATTTACAGTCTGTCGCCTTAAACCACTCAGCCACTTTCCCATCTAAAAATTATGGTCTTACCAAACTAAAAAAATTGTGTGAAAAGTCTCATGAATTTATTAAAGGGTTAGGTCCGTAAAAGTTTAAACTTGTATGTGTATTGTTTTTAAAAAGTGTTTTTTGTTATGCCTCAATTAGACCTGCTTTCTTATTTTCCTCAGTTTTTTT
>Ga0222714_10001189_pt1 | contig 29556 bp, 29 predicted proteins | sample C33_3DmetaG_FD_165048 | JGI IMG/M metagenome (GOLD analysis project Ga0222714, IMG submission 165048) | Estuarine water microbial communities from San Francisco Bay, California, United States - C33_3D | ecosystem: Environmental > Aquatic > Marine > Unclassified | place: USA: California... | reverse complement strand
CTCTCCTCGCTCTAGCGCTCCTAGCATCGGGTCGACGCAGGCGTAAGCCATGAGCCCAAACAGGACCATCCCTGCCAGAGCATTGCTGACGTCAATAAATCGTCGTAGTCCGGGCCGAAGGTGTTCGTCTCGTATTGATCGATGAGGCACCACCCTGTAAGGCACTTCTCTTCCCAGGTATTGAACTTCTGCTTTTCAGGGCCGATGCCAATGAAGCCAAGAGCGGGCTTTGAGTTCGACCCAACCCAATGAGTCGAGAATGCTGCGGATCGAAGCTCTTTCTCAACCTGCGCGCTTTTGCTCAGCCAGCCTTTTTTCGTCGAGGTTTGCCGATTTGTGCGAGCGAGCCTATCCATAAACTGGTTAACGCTCTCATCACATTCAGTGAGGAAACGTGACGCTAAGCCCTTGGCTAGTGACTCGTCTATGTGGGTCATAGGAGAACCCGATTCGGGAGAGGACTCTGGAGGGTTTAAGCATAAGCTTGAACTCAGCAAGCGCGCCCATCACCAAGAAAAAGCGGGGAAGATACTGCGAGCGGTGCGTAAAACTTGACGCTTTAACTACACACTTTATTGAACACCGTTTTTAAGTTATTGATTTAAATAACTAAAATATGTTTTTATACTCTTTTAATCCGTTGGTCGTGGGTTCGAGTCCCACCCACCCCACCATAGACGTTCTAGCCAAGAAACTTAAGAATCTCCTCTGCGGTTATTGAGGGACTCTCACGCTGTGGGAAATGACCGATCATGGGTAAAACAACCCGCTTATACGGCCCTCGGAAAAAGGTCTCCTTGCCTTCTGAGCTGGCTGGAGGATTAACCCCGTCAAGAGCCCCATGAAGAACCAATGATGGAATAAATACCTGCGGGTATTGACGCAATAACGATTCATCGCTTTCATACCGCATGTCACCCAGGGCTAACTCCCATCGGTACCTGTAGTAGTGCAGCACCACCTCAACCCAGTCGTCGTTCTCAAACGCTTGGGCTGTCCGAAGAAAATCATCTTCCTCAAACCAGCCCTCCGGAGACCAACTACGCCAGATATGTCTTGCGAAATCAACTCCTTGTTCTTTTAGAGCCTTCCTACCCATGGGGGTGCACATAAACCAGTGATACCAGTACAGTTTTGCCTGATTGATGGAAAGGTCAAGGGTCGGGTAGTTTGTACCATAGCCAATTGAAATCATGACCATGGCAAGAAAACGTTTTGGTTGCAGGCCGACTGCAGCAGAGACCGCCCTTGCGCCCCAATCGTGCCCCACAACAATCGGCTCAGTAAGTTCAAGGGCATCGACAAATTCAATAAGATCTCTAGCAAGCGCGCTCGGCTGGCCCGATCGAGGTTGATCTTTATGGGAAAAGGTTGTCCCTGAGAACCCCCGCAAGGATGGGGCGAGCACTCTATAGCCCCGCTCAACAAAAAAAGGAGCAAGCATGACCCAAGTTCTGAAGGAGTCGGGCCAACCATGTAACAAAACAATCGGACGTTGCCCTGTCCTGTTCCACTCATGAAACTCTATCTCAAGACAGGACGTCCGTACGTGTCTAGTGTTCATATCACCCTATAAGCACTGATGGGGCCGTGATCAGTCAGAGGCTCAGTTAATATGGAAAGACATGACCGAAGAAGCGCTCCTCCTTACCATTCTTGTAACACTTTTGGGCGGTTTATTCCGCGGTGCTGCTGGATTTGGTGGTGCTATGGTTATGACCCTTCCGCTAAGTCTCGTATTCCCCCCCCAGCAGGCAATCGTGATGGTCCTGATTCTCGAGCTCGTTGGGCCCGCGTTCCTTCTCAAAAGGGCGTGGGGGGCCGTAACTTCAGAACTGGGGTTAAAGCGATTATTCATTTCGGCATGCCTGGCTTGTCTTCTCTTGCTTCCATTAGGTATAGCCTTTCAAGACATCTTTTCTCAAAAAGTAGTGACCATTAGTATTGCGCTGACAGTTGTTGTGTGTTCAATCGCGCTTTTGTTGCCTATTACACGACAGATCTCAATCTCGGCTGGTGGTGTAGCACTTGCTGGTGGTCTAAGCGGCGCGATGCTTGGGCTTACTGGTATTGGGGGACCACCTATGGTTCTGTACCTCCTGGCCAGTCGGCTTGATCCTCGTCTGGTTAGCTCATTTTTAATGCTGTACGTTAGTCTAATTTCCTTACTGATGATTCTCGCCTCGACGGCTTACTTTCAAATTTCTCTTTTTGTAATGCTTGTTACCTTAGCGCTCTCCCCAGTTTTCTTTTTGGGAACGATGTTGTCTTCACGCTATGTTCACCACTTGAACCCCAAGTGGGTGAGAAAGATATCGCTACTTTTTCTTTGTCTAGCGAATGGGTCATTTCTCATTCTGCAGATTTAGAGTCGAACTCTAAGAGAGCCTGGCAACCGAGGTTGCCAGGCTCTCGAGTGTGGAAAACTACTTTGCTGCGGGATAGGTAACTGGTGGAAACTTCTTTACGTCGTTCCACCAGCCAAGTTCTACAAAAGCCCGTTTTGCCCCTGGATGCACGTTTTCTTCCGAGAGGCCATGAAGCATAAGATCCTTAGTCATGATCTTCCACAAGGGGTGCTGAGCTTGCAGTTTAGGTGCGTACTCAGCTACAGACATCACCAAGTTATAAGCCACATCCTCAGGAAAATCAGGGTGAGCCGCCTTGTAGGCGCGGTTCACCCCTAGAGACAGTAACTCTGTCTGCTTCGGGAGTGTTCCAGGCTTTAAGGTGGTGTGAAGAAAGGTCGTTCCAAACTTGCTGTTGACCTTATCGAGCGCTTCTTTTGAAACCCCGACGAATCGAAGTTGCCTATTGGCTGCTTCAAGTTGGCGAAACGGAGGCGACACAAGTAATTCCGTCATAGAGGGCTCGGTGCCAAAGGCAGTAATTGCAACATCGACCGTCCCGTCCAAAAGTTGCTGCGTCAGAGCCGCTGGCGTGAGGTGACGGATATCTGTATTTTTTGGGTTGATACCGTATCCATGTTCCAGTACGAGCCTTGGAAACACCCCCCAGTCGCTCTGCCCCCTAAGACCAAGCCCAACTCTCTTGCCTTTGAAGTCAGCAGGTGTCTTGATCTTTGGATCGAAGGTAACAAAGAATTTACCCTGGGCCCACCACGCCTCACCATAAAGAAGCTTGAACTTTATGGGTATCTTTTCAGGCAGGAACTCTTTGAGCTCGGGGCTACCTCCCTGCATCGCGAGTTGAATAATAATGTCTTCTGTCGCAAAAATTGACTTCTTCCAATGACGTTCATTTGCCATTTCACGGATGTTGTACATATAACCCGGTGTCTCTTGGGGGAGCACCACTGCCTTTTTTCCGTCCTTGATCTGCATGTTCATTAACATTTGGTCGGACTCAGTTGGGCCACATCCCCAAGGGCAAAGAAGGGTCGGAATGTTGGTGGCGGAAACCGCTGGAACCGTCAAGCTTGCTGAAATAGCCGCCACCGCAGCAAGCCCAGCCAATCGTTTATAAACTCTCATCACCTATGTCTCCTTTATTGATGAATAACAAACAACCTCCTGCGTGAAAAATAAAACCATCCTACCAACAGCACGTAACACACTACAGAAGCCAGGGTATTTTGATAATCGTTTGAAAGTAAGGCCCAGAAGCCCCAGAGGGCAAGAACAGCGGTGAGTATCCGTTCGCTAGCGCTTAGCTTTCGGAAACAGTAGCCGAACATTGCCACGGACAAAATAGCCTGTAAGCCAATGATCTCTGCAATAACCCAGGCGACACTTGCATTGACTGCTGGAAAGGACATGAGTTCTGGGCGATAGGCAAAGGCAAAAGGCACCAAGAAGGTAGTTGAAGCAAGCTTTAAAGAATCGACGCATGTGTCCCAAAAACCCGCCCCGGCAATCTTGGCCCCAGCAAGCGCTGCGACAGCAACAGGGGGGGTGAGTGCCGAGTAGACGGCAAAGTAAAAAACAAAGAAGTGAGCGACTAACCCATTAACACCAAGCTCTTGGAGGAAGGGGACGAGAGCAAGAGCGACAATAAGATAGGCCACAGGTGTTGGAAGCCCCATCCCTAGGATGATCGCAAGGCCTGCGGCCCCAAAGAGTAGAAGTAATTTAATGTCCGGAAGCACCGTGATCAGAAAAGTTCCTAGTCGTCCTGAAAGGTTGGTTGTCAAAAAAACCTGGCCCAATGGCCCAATTGCAATAAGTAGCAAAGAAAGCACAGCAACCATCTCGAAGCCCTCTAGGAAACCTTGGCGCAACTCAGAGTATTTAGGACGATAAGCCCCTTGGAAAAGACTCATAGCCAGTGCAACAACGCAGCCAGTGAGACCTGCAAGAGAGGGGGAGTAATAATTGACCAGCAAAAAACACACAACGGTGAATGAGACGACAAAAGCTGGGAGTGTTCGGATAAGAGCCGAACGGTCAACAACTTCGTTTAACCTTGGAAGCTTGTTGGCAATTGCGTAGATTATTACTGCAAGAGAGATACCCGTCATATAAAGCAATGCGGGATAAACGGACGCCTTAACAACATCCACGTACTTCATCGATAAGAAGCTCGCAATAATGAATGCGGCGAGCCCGAGCACGGGAGGCATTATTTGCCCCGAAGTTGAGGCTGCAGCCTCAATCGATGCGGCCATCGATGGGCTATAACCATGCTTCTTCATCATGGGAATTGTGAAACGACCTGTGAGCACAACATTAGATACCGCTACGCCCATGACCATTGAGGTTAGGCCACTACCCACGATAGCAGGGCCGGCAGCTCCACCCGCAACACGATTTCCCATTGCTTTACCAGCCTCGAGAATAGACTTGACCGTACCAATTCCAAATAGGACTGATGCATAAATAATAAGGTAGTAAATATCATCGACGGCTGACTGTGCAAACCAATAAAAGCCTTGCGTGGTACCAAGACCGATGTAGTTCATGACAAATTTGGGGTCTAAAGGCGGGTGAGTTAGAAGGGGGTTCTCAATGAGGTGCCCAAAGAAAAAGTAGACGATGCCCAAAGACAAAAGAGACGCCAAAACAAAGCCCCAGTGAATCCAGGTGAGGATAACGACAGAGACGGTAAGGACTAAGCCCACGTAAAAATCAAAATCATTAAAAAAAGGCGCTTCAACTTCAAGACGCTGGGCTTCCCAATAAATGTAGAAGCTTGAAACTATTGCCGCAGTGCAGGTTAGCCAAAGAAAAGCTGCAAACCAGTTCGAGTGCCGATAGGTTTTTCTACTCCCCTCGGGCTGACAGTAAACATCTCGCATAGTGATGAGTGTGGTCATCACTAAAACAGCAAAAACAAAAAAGGCGTAATGCTGAGAGCTACTACGTACAAAACCAAAAAGAGCGCTCGTAACGTAGGCTGTGAGTATGAAACCTGAAGCTAGCGTTAGGAGATCCCAGTTGTTTCGGTTCTTAAGCATTCGTTGCATTTCCTAGATGGTGATCTGAGTGCCCATCAGGCTTAGCTGTATTCGTTGCGCCTTAAGGTTATTGGCACAGTAACGTATAAGCTCCAAAATGGGTTTGCTTGAGTAGCCTTCTAAGGGAAGGTTCTTGTGCAGCTTGTTACGAAGTTCGTCGGGATAAAAGGAGGCCAAAAGCAGATCGGCATCGCTCGCAGACTGCCCAAGCTTTTGGCGCAGCTTCGATAGGCCTGCAGATCGATCAGTCTCGATGGGGTGTCTTCGTTTAAATGAATCCAGATCCGCACGGTTAAGAAACTCATCACTAGGCCTTGCCGCTAGCTTGCCGTAAAACCCGCAGGCGTAACGTTTAACTTCGTCGGGGATTGTTTTGAAGCGCTCACCCTGCACAACATTTAGAACAGACTGAGTGACAATGTATTGCGCAAAAGGACTGACTAAAATTGGATAGCCCAGGTCTGTTCTTACTCTGGCAATTTCCTCAAGAATTTCCTCAAATCGTCCGCTAAGGCCCATCTGTTCAAGTTGGGCATGTAGATTGGAAATCATGCCGCCAGGAATCTGGTGCTCGTAAAGCTTCGGATTAACGGTCTGCTTATGTCCGGTAGGTTTGTCGTCGCGAAGTGCAATCCACTCCCAGTAACTGGCATAGTGCTCCTGCAGATCTAAGTCGAGCTCGACAGACTTTCCTAAAGATTTGGCGATACCTGCAATCTCAGCTGTGTCAGGCAGGGAGGCGCCGTTCGCTAGGGGCCGGGCTGCTGTGTAGAAGTACTCAAAACCTGATTGAATTGCCTCTTGGTAGACGAGGGGGGCAAGCCCTGACTGGCAGTGCGAGTGCAGTTGCAAGGGCGTTCCCTCTGCCGCAGCTACCAACTTTGGAAATAGACTAGCAGCTCTGTCAGGAGTAAGCAGCCCTGTTGGGTCTTTCACTGAAATCGTGTCAACCTTCAGCGCAGTCAACTCCTTAAGCCTAGCGACGAAATAATCATCTGAGTGCACTGGACTCAGGGCGTAGGTAATCATGGCGTTAACCTGAAGGCCATAGCGACGTGCTGAATTGACTGATGAGACGATATTGTCGTTGTCGTTGAGAGCATCGTAGACGGTGAGAATTGACACTCCGCAGTCCACTAGGACCTTTGAGTTCAGCTCAATAACGTCGTCTGGAAACATCTCGAAGGTATACAAACTTATACCTCGGGTTAAAGCATCCAAAGGGGTTGTTGTGTGGTCAGCAATATAGCGCATGCGTTGCCAGGGGTTCTCTGCTAGGAAGCGAACCATGACGTCGAAGACTGCTCCTCCCATAATATTAAGAGCACTGAAGCCAATTTGATCTGCAAGCCTGAGAGCGGGTGCTATCTGCGCCGATGTCATTCGGGTCGACCAAAGACACTGGTGGCCGTCACGCATCGTAAGGTCAATAAACTTAACGGGTCTACTTCGGGCGTTCATCATTCTTACTCATCTGAAGTTACAAAAGAGATTCGAGCTCACGCTCGACATACTGCGTATGCATGGCTCCACTTCGAAAAACGTCCGAGCGAAGAACATTGCGCAAAAACTGAATATTGGTTTGAACGCCTTTAACGCTGACTTCATTTAAAGCTACAAGTGAGCGTTGTATGGCGAGATCCCTGGTCTCGGCCCAACAAATGATCTTCGCAAGCATTGAGTCGTAAAACGGCGGAACAAGATACCCTGGGAAAATGTGGGAGTCGATTCTTACCCCAGGCCCACCAGGAAGTTGCATGCTTTCAATTCGACCAGGTGATGGCATGAAGCTGTTTCGAGGGTCCTCGGCATTAATTCGGCATTCAATGGCGTGACCCCTGCTCGAAACGTTTAAAGGTAAATCCTTCAGGCAACCAGGCCCATGAAAGGCAATTTCAATTTGACGTGCAACCAGATCAATACCGGATATTGCCTCTGTGACCGGGTGTTCGACCTGTATACGTGTATTCATCTCCATAAAGTAAAACTGACCATCCTTGACAACATACTCAATAGTTCCAGCGTTACGGTAGCTAATCGCAGTGCAGAGCCTACGAGCCGAGTCAAGCAAGGCCTCTCGAACATCATTATTGAGAGTGGGCGAGGGTCCCTCTTCGATGACCTTCTGTCTGCGTCGCTGTGTCGAGCAGTCTCGCTCCCCGATTGTTACGGCAGTCTGACCGTCGCAAAGAACCTGTACCTCAATGTGCTGTGGGTCTAATAGGTATTTTTCTAGGTACAACGACCCATCCCCAAAGGCTAGCTTGGCTTCGGAACTGGCTTCGGAAAACGCAGCCTCAAGTTCGGATGCCTCATTGACCACTCTCATGCCCCTTCCGCCACCTCCGGCTGAAGCCTTTAGAAGCACTGGATAGCCGATATCCGAAGAAATCGCTTGCGCTTCTTTGGAGGTGTTGAGAATGGATGGTGAACCGGGAACTGTTGGAACCTTGGCCTTCTGAGCCATCTCTCTGGCCTTCGACTTCTCACCCATGAACCTAATTTGTTCGGCCGTCGGCCCAATAAAAGTAAGACCCTCAGCCTCAACAAGGTCAACAAATTCTGCGCGCTCTGAGAGAAAGCCGTAGCCGGGATGAATGGCATCTGCCTCCGTTAGTTTCGCGGCTCCGAGAATCGCAAGGCAATTGAGGTAGCTCGAGGAGGCTGCAGGTTTGCCAATGCAGACTGAGATATCTGCGAGTTTTACTGGGAGTGATTCTTTATCTGCCTCGGAATAAACCTGAGCGACGCGAAAGCCTAGAAGCCTGCATGCTCTTTGAATACGAAGGGCGATTTCGCCCCTATTCGCGACCAGTATTGTTCTCACGCTATTTTCTTCTGATCCAAATTTAATGCCGCTTGATCGAAATAAGAGGCTGACCATATTCCACAGCCTGAGCATCCTCGACATGGATGGCTGCGACCCTCCCATTGACGTCAGTGACAACAGAGTTAATGAGTTTCATAACCTCAATGAGGCAGACGACTTCACCCTTTTTCACCTCCTCACCGACGGCCACAAAGGGCTTCGCTCCCGGCTGGGATGCTTTGTAATAGGTTCCAACCATAGGACTTCTAACAACAAAGTGGTCTGGGTCGGGGGTGACCCGCGATTGATTTTGTGTTTTTGAGCTTGAACTGTCTAAGGAGTGGTCAGCGGGCTTGTGTTCTAAATGGGAAGGATCTGCGGGATGATTGCCGGCGTCGGCTTGAAGAGCTAATGGTGGAGGACCTTCAAGACTTTCATGGGTTGTTGGGGCTAGCGTACCGGAGGTGTTATTTAGACCGCTTTCAATCGCGAGCTCAAGGTTTCTAAACTTCAGTGAGAACGTACGAAGATTTGGGGCGGCCTTGAGAATGCCAGCGATCTCTTTGAGCTCTGCGAAGCTGAGGTCCTGGATAGACTCGACTTTTTTTTCTGACATAACGTCTACATTTGATTAAATTGGATAAGAAAGCTTTATGCAATAGAATTCAATGCAGTGGACTTTATTAAAATGAAAATTTCATTGGTCGAAATTTGATGCAGAGCACCCAGCCAGAAGACGGGAACAATCGATCCTTGAACCGTGCAGTACGGCTTCTTGACAGCCTGCTATCTAGGGGAAAACCCGCCACCCTCAACGAACTTACACATGCTTTGGAACTTCCAAAGCCAACGGTCTATCGAATTCTCTCTGCGCTTTCCGATTTGAACCTCTTGGAGCGTGATCCTATAACCCGACGGTATGGCATAGGAAACGCGCTCTTAGAAATGGGGCAACGCATTACCCAACAGGCCTGGCCATCGACTCTAAGACGCACTCTTATGCAGGAACTCGTCAATGAACTCGGTGAAACCTGTAATTTTGTTGTGCGTGTGGACGATGAGGTTATTTGGCTTGAGCGGATAGAAACCAACGACCCGGTCCGATTGCATATGGACCGCGGCACACGTGCACCTCTTTACTGCACTGCCAGTGGCAAACTTTTTCTTAGCTATCTATCTGAATCCGAGATAGAACGTATTTTGCAAGATCATCCTATTGAGCCGCTTACGAAGAAGACGCTTCGCTCGAAGAATGCTTTGTATGCCGATATCTCTCGAATTCGTCAGACGAGAATTAGTTATGACCGCGGCGAGTTTTTAACCGACTCGTTTGCAGTTGCTGTTCCGATTGAGGGTAAGGACGGGTTTATTGTTGCTGCGCTTTCGGCTCATGGGCCAGCCTATCGCTTTAGCGAAGAGCGAATTCGTCGGTTTATTCCCAAGTTAAAGGCATGTGCACGCAAACTTTCAATTGGGGCTGTTACAGACTCCTAGTTAATTAATAGCACAAGGTTCGGCCGCCATCAACCATAAGCGTCTGCCCCGTTATAAAGTCACTGTCTTCCGAAAGCAAGAAAACAAGGGCAGCATCAAGATCCTTAGGTGTGGCGAAGCGGCCCATAGGTATTCGAGAAAGTGCAAGCGATTCGAAATTTGGTATTGACTGCATGAAGGGCTCTACTAGGGCTGTTTTAACCATGGCGGGTCCTAGGGCATTGACCCTTAGATTGCGGTTTGTCCACTCAAGAGCCAGCGCTCGAGTCAACTGACTTACGGCAGCCTTGCTTGTTGTGTAGCTTACGTAAAGACGATTCACAACCTGACTAGAAACTGAGGAGTAATTAACGATACTAGTTGGTTTGTGCTGATCGATTTGTCTTGAAAATGCTGTGCACGTGAGAAATACAGAGTGAACATTGACAAGTAACGATTGCAGAAAATCGTTGGCTGGATGACTGTCGGCTGGGTCAAGTCTCATAACCCCTTGTGCATTTACAAGGCCGTCTAAGGGAAATGGAAGACTTGAGAAGAATTTTTCGACTTCCTCTTCAACAGTTGCATCAAAGGCAAAAGTATGACTTTTGGGAAGAGCAAGCTCCTTGAGTCCATCACTGTTTCGATCTGCTGCAACAACCTCTGCTCCATGCTCCCTAAGAGTTTGTACTGCATGACTCCCAAGACCACCTGCTGCTCCAACAACTGCAATACGACGATTCTCTAGTTTTTTAAGCGTCATGATTGCCTGCCCATTCTTGAGATCTCCATGCCAATGGACTCAAACGAGAGATCCATACCCTTAAGACTTAAAAGCTGATAACCATCGGCAACCTCTGCATACGGTATGCCGAGTGCAGGGCAACCAAGTAGGCTCATGGCTACTGTGTAGAAACGATCATTTCTTTTTGAGGTGTTGCTCCATCTCGGAGCCTCATCGAGACAGAGCGGACTCACTATAAAATCAACTTCATTACTGAGGCTTTTGAGAGCCTTAACTTGGAGCTCAAGAAGTTCGTCTCGCAACTTGTTTTTATCGGTAGCAGGCATCTCTGAGGTTTCAAGTTCGTCCAATACGGTGGGCCCCAGGAGCTTTCGAGACTGAGTGTCAGCGAATTTTTCAGTGAAGACTGTGAAGAACTCAGCCTTCAACAATCTGGTTATCTCTTCTGTCGAAGAGAGCAGATCGGTAAGGCAGATAGCTCTGACTTCAAAGCGCGAAGATAGAGCTTTGATAGTGTCCAAGAACCGAAGTCGACTGCGGGCATTCATTTCTTCAAGGTTTTTGGGGTCGTAGCCGAGTCTTGTGGTGGTTGGAGTTGTATTAACTCGACTGAGCTGCTTGGCCACCTTGAACACGCATTCGACTGACTGAGACAGCACTCCTAAGGCGTCAAGAGTTGGTGAGCGCGGAAAGACACCATGAAGATGCACGGGATCGGTTGCGAGCCGAAGACCCCAGATTCCATTCCAGCATCCAGGAATCCGAACGGAGCCTCCCGTATCTGTGCCGATCGCAAAGTCAACAAGGTCAGCTGCAACTGCAACAGCGCTACCGCTGCTTGAACCTCCTGTGAGTCTGTTTGGGAACTGCGGGTTATTAAGCCTAGGGTAGTGGGTATTGCGACCATCCAGGCCAGCGGCAAATTCATTCATGTGAGACTTGCCAAGCAGGATGGCTCCTGCGCTTTTTAATTGTTGGACGACCCAGGCATCCCCTTCGGCCTTGGGCCAGGGCAGACTGGGATTCCCTACCTGGCTGGACTGGCCGTCGACGTCGATGTTGTCTTTGACCACAAAGGTAAGGCCCGCTAAGGGAAGTTGCTTTTTACTGTCGGCCGAAAGCTTGTCGATTGCCATAGCTTGCTCAATTGCATGATCTTGCAGTCTAAGTACTAGGGCGTCTCGATAAGGACTTTTCTCTATGCTTTGAAGACGCTCCCGGATCTGGGCTACTAAAGAAGGCACCATAAAAACCTCTTAGTTACTTTCGTATGAAAGGCCGTATCATGCCAAGAAATGGGAGTCGATAGCGCTACACCTGTGAAAAGAGAGGATGAATTTCTTGGGGTATGTGAAAATTGCAAACCATTAAGGTTTTTTCGGGTGGTTCTTGTGGCGCTCCAAAAGAGGTTGTAAGACCACGCCAGTCCTGGCTCGACAGTCTTACTATTGAAGCACGGGCCTTTGGTCTTCGTTCAGCTCATCGATTCGGGGTTCTTGGGTCTGACCAACATTCGCTTTGGTCCTATGCCATGTTTCGCTCTGAAGAGACCCAGTCTTTCTGCAAAGGCTTGCCTCTCTCGCCCAAAGATCAGCTGGAGCTTATCGTTTCAAATAAGCTTTCAGTCCTATACGCTGTTACGCCATTATTACAACTGCTCTGCAGGCTCGCTTCTCGACTGGGTGTCCAGGTTCACTGCGTTGAAAAAATAATTGTCGGGGGCTCTTGCTGGCCCGAACGGCTAACCGAGCTTTGTCAACTGACCTTCCCGAGGGCGGAGATTTTTTGTTTCTACGGTTCTGTGGAACTGGGTTACGTTGCCTATTCGGAGCCATCCGAACCGCTGCAACCTTTTCCTAGCGTTGAGGTTCGTACTGATATACAAAATCAGCTTTGGGTTCGCAGTCCTCTTACCATTTCGACTGATGAATGGCTTGCTTCTGGCGATTGTGTTGCTTGGGTGGATCCAGTATCAGCGTCGTGTACGGGGCGAAGCTTTTATCTTCTTGGGCGTCTTGATCGTGTCATTAACCAGTCTGGAATCAAAATTCAGCCAGAGCCAATCGAAGAACAGCTAAGGTCAAAATTGGATTGTTCAGAGCTTGCCCTGCTCGGGCTTCCCGATTCCCTTCGTGGCGAACGCCTTGCCCTTGTGCTTGGGCCTGAACTTGTGTCCCGATATGTCGAGCTCAAACGAGAGATGCAGGAACTACCCCATCCTATGGCCTTAACTCTTAAGGGCGCCAAGCTTCTGCAGCTACAAGCCTGGCCTACTCAGGCCAATGGCAAGTTCAGCCTCAAAGGTCTTGTCGGCGAAATACCCAAGGGATCTCTTATTCACCGAAGGGCATTAGAGAGTTCGTGAGGCCAAGGGTTTACGTTTTAGCCGCAGGTCGCTCGATAATTGCGCCTAGGGGAGGTGCCCTCGCTCATCTAGATGAGGCCTGGTTAGGAGCGGGTCTTATTCAAGTCTTACTCAAGGAGGCACAAGTTAAGCCTGAGGATTTGGACGGCCTCCTTGTTGGTAATGCGCTGGCTGCAGGAGGTAATCCCGCCCGGCGCTTGGGGCTCGCCCTCGGCCTTGGGCAAGAGACCATGTGCCTGTCGATTGACAGCCAGTGCTGCAGCGGGCTTGATGCAATTGGCCTAGGCATGGCGGTTATAAGGGCCGGGTCTCATCACCTTGTTGTCGCCGGAGGAGTTGAGTCCGCCAGTAACGCCCCCCTTCGTCAGTGGCCTGCTCGCGATTTACATCCAGGTTGGCGCCAGGCTCCATTTACACCTTGGCCCCATGATGACCCAGACATGGTGACCGCGGCATTAAGACTTGCTGAGACCCGAGGAATTAGTTCACAACTGCAATACAACTGGGCGGTCCAAAGCCACAATTTGGCAAGGCGAAATAAAGATCCATCGCTTAGGGCCATCGCTGATCTCGCTCTGGAAAAAGATCCTCACACTCGAGCCTTGACTATCGAGACTTGCCGTCGAGCAGAGCGATCCAAGCCACACAATCCCACGACCATGGCCCCACTTGCAGACGGTGCAGCCTTCTTGATTCTGGCATCGGAGTTTTACCTTAAACAGCATTCTGCGCAAGAAAGACTGCTTACTTCAATCACAGAACTTTGTGACCATAAAGCGATGGCTGGTGACCATCAGGTGCCTGGCTTGGCTTGCGGTAAATTGAAGCCCTGGCTGCTGGGCCAGCTGCAGGCACAAGATGGCTGGCAGGGTAGGTTTAAGGTTGAACTTATGGAGTCGTTTGCTGCGCAGGCAATAGCAAACGTTGAAGACCTTAATCTTGGCCTAGCCCAAGTAAACGCGTGGGGGGGCATGCTTGCAAGCGGTCACCCCATTGGAGCCTCGGGTGCCGTTCTGGCAGCCCGGCTTTGCCATCGCCTCAGCCCAGGTGAGGGAGGCCTAGCAGTCATTCCAGCTGCCGGAGGTCTGGCAAGTGGGCTCTTTGCACGCCGTCTTCCCGCCAGTTAAGCAGACCGCTTTCGTAGTTCGTTGTAAACGTTATAAGCCATGGTGAGGCAGGCAAGCCCAATAAGTGCCCCCGCAATCGGTCTACTTAATAACTCGACGAAGCTGTAGTCAAGCAGTTGCATGGATCGGCTAAAGGAGGACTCACCAAGCTCACCAAGCACGAGCCCAAGTACGATTCCAGCAATGGAGTAGCCTGAGCGACGCAAGAAGAAGCCAACGATTCCAGCAATAAACATGACCCAGACATCAACAACCAAGTTTCTAAGGCCATAGGCACCAACAGTTGCAATTAAGAGAATGCCAGGTGCAAGGAGGTGAAAAGGAACTCGAAGCAGGTGTACGACTGTCTTAGTTTGGATGTAGCCAAGAAAAAGAATACTGATATTTGCAAAAAACATCGCCGCAAAAACTGTCCAGACGAGATCTTTGGACTGTATAAAAATAAGTGGTCCAGGCTCCATACCGTGTAATTGAAAGACTCCCATCATCATGGCGGTCAGCGCTCCGCCAGGCAGGCCAAGAGCAAGCAAGGGAATCATGGCTGCCCCTGTGGCCGAGTTGTTTGCCGTCTCCGATGCAATGACACCTGCGAGTTCGCCTTTACCAAACTTCTGGTCTTTGCGCCCCCAACGCACGGCCTCGCTGTAGCTAAGAAAGGCCGCAAGTACGGCGCCGATGCCCGGCAGTATTCCAGCAAAAAAGCCAATAAAGACCGAGCGGATGACAACGAACCTGTTGACCCAGAACTCCATCCAAGAGGGAAATTCAAGGCCGATCTTTACCTTGCCTTGAATCCCGGAGACGCGGCTTGCCGTCTGGGCGAAGACTTCCGACACCGCAAAAAGTCCCAAGACCATGGGAATGAAATGAATACCCGCAAGGAGGTAGTAGGAGTCAAAATTAAACCGTGCAATACCATCAGAGGGGTCGCTTCCGATTGTGGCAATGAGAAGCCCGAGGCCTACCGAAAGAATCCCTTTCCATAGGGTCTTGGCACCGACGGACGCTGAGACAGCGAGGCCAAAACAAATAAGCCCAAAAATTTCGGGGGGCCCAAAAGACTTTACGGCCCACATGGCAATAAGGGGCGTGGCGGCCATCATGACAATGCAAGAGATAAGCCCACCGAATGCGGAACAAATTACCGCTGCTCCAACGGCCTTACCTGCCTGGCCCTTGAGGGTCATGGGGTAGCCATCGAACGCTGTCGGGGCATTTTCTGGTGAGCCAGGAATGTTAAACAGAATGGCTGTAATTGCCCCGCCAAATACGCCTGCGCAGTAGATCACTGAGTAGAGCATGATGGCGTGGGTGGGGGACATCGCTGCCGTAAAGGGAAGAATGACTGCCCCAAGGGTGAGCATGTTGATTCCAGGAATGGCCCCAAAGAGCATGCCACCTAGAAGTCCGGCGACGAAGAGTCCGATACCAACCGGATCCGAGAAGAGGATGGAGGTTCCTAAGAGAAAATCATTGAGCACAACAACCCCCCAAGTGCGTAAATACCGTTGTTAGAGCGAGTGAAAGAAGGGCTAGCGAATGGCAGTAACAAACCAATTGCTAAAGTCATAAAAGCCAGGCCAGATCCCCGTCGGCAGGGCGACATAAAAAAGCTTTGTGAATACTAGATTTACTAATCCGTAGATAAACAGGGTCACACCCAAAATGAGGCCCCAGCGTCGCTCGCCCAGGTAGTAAATAAAACCAGCAAGAAAGACCGGGGTTGCAATGTAAAAGCCAATGCGTGGAAGCGCTAGTAAGTAGACTAGGGGAATCAGAAAGACACCAATCGCCCGCCGGTAATCAATGGGAGGCTCGCTTGAGCTGTCTTCGGGGGTCTCGTCGCTCAAGGGTGCAAAGCTCTTAAGGCGATGGGCCTGCCTTAACTGCAGGTAAAACTGAAAAACTGCACCAATAACAATCGTGAGAATAACTCCGCGGGGCCAGCTTGCCGCTCCCCAGGCAAACGACCCAACCTCGTCGGCAAAGTTAAAGGTAAGGATGTAAAAAAACAAGGCAAGCGCCAACCAGCCCATCATCTCAAGCCCGGGTTTTAAAAGAGAGGGCTGAGATAACTGGGAGGTGAGCATAGAGGCAATGAGTCTTTTCGAACGGTTAAGAGAGGGCTTGCAGTTACTTCAGACGGTTATTTAACAAGCCCAATTTCTTTGTAGACCTTTGTGTAGGCATCGATAGAGTTATTGATAAGCTTTTTCGAGCCCTCAGTGTCACGAAACGAATCAATGAGGTGCATGTAGTTTTTCGTGTTGAAGTCGGTGTAGGAGGACGAACTAAAGGCTTGTTTGCAGGCCGCTGATAGGTAAGAAATGCGGTCTTGGGGAACATCTTTATGAACCCAAAAGCCGCGGAACCTAAGCAGAGGCTCGAAGTTGGCCTCTTTAATGTCGTTAAGTGCTGGGGCATCTGCAAAGACCTTCGGCCGCTCTTTAAGGAACGTAAAGATGGGCTTAAACTGCTTGGCCTCGATGAAGTTGCTGACGTCTCCGGGTTGCTCAAACAGAACATCCACTTGGCCGCCTACCAGAGCAGCATAGCGCTCGGAGGGCTTGTCGAAAGCAATTTGACGCGATTTGAACTTAAGCGCAGTCTCGAGCATGTTCATTGTGACACGCTCCATTGACCCAAGATTTCCGACGTTCGCAATCGAGAGCTTCTCGGGGTTGTCGCGTGCGTATTTCACCAGTGCATCGAAGTTGGGGAAACGATTGTCATCGGCGCGGACGTAAAGTTGGCTGAAGGTAATCTGGGTCATACATAGCGGTGTCCAGTCTTTCGCCGGATGCTCTTTCAGTTTTCCAGAAGCGTAGTTCGTAATGGCGTCGTCAATGGACTGAAGAATTGTGTAACCGTCTTTCGGGGCCGACATAAAGTCTGGGACGGCTGCCATGCCACCTCCGCCCGGACGATTAACCACTTGCATACCAATTCCGAGAACAGGGCGCATGGCCTCTGCCCAGGCCCGCGACAACTGGTCAGAGCCACCGCCTGGCCCATAGGGCACGTAGACGGTTACAGGGCGCTCGGGAAACGAACCGGGCTTGGCCAGAGTCTGTGCGATGGCCGGCGCTGCAACAAGGCTGGCAGCAATAGCAGACAGACCCAGGACTCGGGTGAGGCTGGACTTGATGCGTCTCATAATTTGATGTCTCCTTGGGAACGTGTTCGTTTACTCTTTATTCTCCTCATTTGCCGCTCATAAAAAACCAACAAGAAAAGCGTATGAGAAAAAAGAATTGCGACTTGCTACTCTCGCTAGACTTTACGCCAGTTTCCGACAAGCTAAGGCTTGGGGTTTACGCTAGTTTTTTATTGATATTGCCAATGACTTTTATTCATCAAAAAAATACATTTCTGAGCCTTGCCTGTGCCGGACCTCGGTGATTCGCAGCTGGTTTTTCTGGGCCTGTCAGCCTTTTTTGGCGGTCTGATTTTTGGGGTTTTAGGCTTTGCCTATGGTGTCATTGCGTCGCTTTTTCTTCATCACGCCTACAGTCCCTCGGAGGTTGTTTTTCTGGTTGTTGCGGGGGCCCTTACGCTTAACCTCTTTTTGCTTCCTAGGCTTTGGCGAGAGATTAGCTGGCGACAATCCCTCCCCTATGTACTCGGGGGGCTCGGTGGCATTCCATTTGGCTTTCTTCTGCTGGTTTACCTTCCGGGACCTGTTATTAAAATGGCGGTTGCTGGCCTGATTGTTGCCTATTGCAGCTTCGCCTGGTGGATGCAGTCTGCAAACCGGCCAGACCTGCCTGCCTATGCGCATTCAAAGCCCGCATCCTTTTCTGTGGGGCTTGCGGGTGGAATTGTTGGAGGCGTTTCTGGGCTTGGCCCACTGATTCCTTCGCTTTGGTTCGGCCTGCTTCGACTTAATAAACACAGCCAGCGGGGGCTCTCCCAGCCCTTTGGCATCCTTATCCAGTCCGTTATGACGGCACTTCTTCTTGGGTCAGGTCGGGTAAGTGCCGAGGCCCTCATGTCCCTTCTTATAGCTTTGCCCCTTCTTGGTTTGTCTGTCTACCTGGGCTTTCGTGTTTTTCAAGCCATGGCCGTGGAACGTTTCCGTCAGGCTGTTGTTATTGCAGCAATGGCAGGTGCCTCGGTCTTGTTCATACGCCAGATGCTCGTTCTAGGCTAAGTCGCGCCAAGTTACGGTGATGTTTTTTTTGGTTTTACTTCCGCGCTTTGCTTTGAATGACAATAAGGACCTATGAACACGCCACTTGAAATTCGTGCATGGAAGCTTCGCCTTCCGCTAACGAGCCCTTATCGACTGTCGTTTGGGCCCGTCTCTGCGTTTGAGACGGTATTTATTCAAATTGACTTGCCGGAAGGTCAACGAGGCCTCGGAGAGGCAACCTTCCTTACGGGCTATACGGATGAGGTCTTTGAGGAAAGTTGGTCGTTCTTAGAGCAGTGGATTACAAGACAACAGACCCTCGAGCAGTTCAATAGGGCGCTTACCCAGCTCGCTGATTCACGCCCTTTTTTAACAAGTGCCTTGCGGTCAGCCCTTGACATGGCGGCTTGCCTACCGGTTCTAAGATCTGACCGCGAACTTCGGGTCCCAGTGCTTGGCTTACTTCAGGGCAATAACAAGGATCAGTTACAGCAGAACTTGCGAAGCCTGCTTCAACAGGGCTATCGGACCTTGAAGTTAAAGGTGGGCTTTGAGCCGACTCGGGACGGTCAGTTTGTGAACGATGTTGCAGCCCTTTGCAAGTCAATGCCGCAGGCCGCAGGCCTGCAATCTGAATTGCGTCTCAGAGTGGATGCAAACCAAGGTTTCTCTTCAGACCAGGCCATTGGTTTTCTCAAAGAACTGCGCCCGGCCAGCGTCTCTATGATTGAACTTTTTGAGCAACCATGCTTGGCCAGAGACTGGGCAGCCCATGCGCGTGTTGTACCTTACGCAAAGGACTCTGGCATTCAGCTAATGTTGGATGAGTCCATTTTTGGTGAGGCCGACATTCAGCGCGCTGGAGAACTGCAGTTGGCGAGTTTCATTAAAGTGAAGCTTATGAAGTTTGAAGGCCTTGAGGCCTTGATGCGGGCGATTGCCCTTATAAAGCAGCTTGGTATGACACCAGTGTTGGGCAATGGGGTTGCCAGCGATCTTAACTGCTGGATGGAAGGCTGCGTTGCAGCCCTTTGCATTGACAACGCTGGCGAAATGAACGGCTACTTAAAGCAGCGAGCAAGCCCTTTAATAGAACCTTTGGCTTTTGCAGATGGTCATTTGTGTGCGGCTGCAGGCTGGAGACCGGTATTGAATATGGACGCTTTAGACGCTTTACAAGAGGGTCAGATTCGCGTCAGCATAGAGCACTAAAAAACAAGGAGGCAGCTCATGGTTGAGTTTAAAACCATTCACGCGACACCCATTCACGCGCGGTTTGGTGCAGAGATTGCTGGTGTTGACCTAGCCAGCCCAAGCAAGGATCAGGTCGTGGAAATACAAAAAGCCTGGGCAGCGTATTCAGTCCTACTTTTTAGAGATCAGTCACTGGGGCCTGGAGACTTGGTTCAATTTAGCAAGCATTTTGGCAAGCTTGACCCACCGCCTGTGAATGAAGATGGCAAGACCTTTGTACAAGACTTTCCCGATATCTACGTGGTTTCAAATGTCCTAGGCGAGGATGGTAAGCCTATTGGCAGCCTTGGAGCGGGTGAGGCCACATGGCATACAGACATGTCGTATCTTAAAGAGCCGCCTGATGCCTCTATGCTTTATTCCATCGAAATTCCTAGCCAGGGTGGGGACACTTGGTTTTGTTCCATGGAGGGCGCCTTGAAAGACATGCCCGAGACACTACTTGGTCAAGTGCGTCAGCTTTCGATCAAACACGATGGCACCTACAACTCAGGGGGCTATCTTCGAAAGGGCCTAAAGGAGTCCAATGACCCTGTTCATTCGGTGGGTACGCCACACCCTGTTGTCTGTGCACACCCGGTTACTGGAAGACCTTACTTGTATTTGGGTCGTCGTCGTAACGCCTACGTTTTGGGCCAGCCACTGCAAAAAAGCGAGGCACTTCTTGACGCCCTCTGGACTTACCCGGTGGAGCACCACAACGTTTATTGCCATCAATGGAGACTCGGCGACCTGGTCTTGTGGGACAACCGAACCACGATGCATCGTCGAGACAGCTTTGATGCCTCAGAGCGCCGCATAATGCACCGCACACAAATCAAGGGAAGTCATCAGCCTCGCGCCTTTTATTCAGAAGAGACGGTCGCGGCCGCATAGGAGCGGGCAGCTTCTTAGGGGAAGACCACCGTTTTTGAGCCATTGAGAAGAATTCGGTTTTCAGCATGCCACTTCACGGCACGCGCAAGAACTCTTGATTCAATGTCTGCACCCATATGAGACAATTCGCTTGGGCTCAAGGCATGCGACACGCGCTCAACGTCCTGTTCAATAATCGGCCCCTCATCAAGCTGACTGGTGACATAGTGTGCTGTCGCACCGATTAATTTCACACCTCGTTCATGAGCCTGCTTGTAGGGTTGTGCTCCCTTAAAGCTCGGAAGAAACGAGTGGTGAATATTAATAATGCGCCCCGAAAGTGCTTCGCAGATCGCAGGGCTCAAGATCTGCATGTATCGCGCCAAAACGATAAGCTCTATGTCAAGATCGTCGACAAGTTTTAATAACAACTTCTCTTGGGAGTTACGGTTGTCTTCAGAGACCGGATGATGGAAAAAAGGTACGGACCTTTGATAGGTCATGGGCTTAAGCTGCTCATGGTTTGAGAAGACTGCGCAGACCTCTATGGGTAACAGGTTATTCTCCCATCGGAATAAAAGATCATTCAAACAATGGCCCAGACGGGATACAGCAATGAGTACGCGCGTCTTTGTCTCGCGTGCAGCGATAGCCCACTGCAAGCCCATTGAACCTTCGAACTCCTTCAGTGACGTTTTTAGCTTGGGCAGTTCTTGAGAAGCTTCAAGCGAGAAGTGAATTCGAAGAAAGAAGAGCCCCGTACTCTCATCGCCGAACTGAGAGGAATCAATAATGTTGCCCTCGTGCCGCAATAAAATTCCGGAAATGGTGTGGACAACGCCCTTGCGGTCAGGGCAGGTTAGGGTCAAGATGTACTCAGGTTGCATACTCGTTTACGCTAAATAAAATTAGAAAAGGGAGAAGAAGAGTGGGCTGGGAGCCATTGAAAGACGCGGTAAGAGGCCTTACAGAACTAACAGCGCGCTGTTGTTCAGAGCCAGAAGTTATTAAAGGCGCACGCCCCATTTTGTCTAAGCTCATCGAAAATTCGTCGTGGTTGGAGTCTGCCTACAAAGAGCCACACCCCGAGTTTTATCAGCAGTACCTTCTGTATGCCGACCCAAGTAACCGGTTCTCGGTGGTGAGTTTTGTCTGGGGCCCGGGCCAATCAACGCCCATCCATGATCATACCGTCTGGGGTCTTGTGGGTGTTCTTGAGGGAGCTGAAAAATGCCAACGGTATGAGCGCAATTCGATGGGGATGGTCGAGCCCGTAGGCTCTGAAGAAATGTATTTTCCCGGCGATATCGACTGTGTATCGCCCTCGGTGGGTGACATTCATACAGTCGCCAATGCCCTGCCTGATAAGCCCTCCATTAGCATTCATATTTATGGCGCGAATATCGGAAAGACATCGCGCCATGTTTTCAAGCCAGACCTTGCAGAGCCCATCAATTTTATTTCCGGCTATAACCCGCTGTCTGCGCCAGCCTTAGATCTTTCTTAAGAAGCTTGTTCTGAGAGGCGCTTATTTCGGGGGCTGGCAGTCAAAAATGGCATCGACTTCAACCGCAACATTACGGGGAAGTGCGTTACTTCCAACTGCCGCCCGCGCATGCCGCCCTTTGTCGCCGAAGACATCCACCATAAAATCGGATGCCCCATTGATCACCGTTGGCTGATCACTAAAGTCGGGAGCGCAGTTCACGAAGCCACCGAGTTTGAGGCAGGCATTCACATGGTCAAGGTTGCCGTTAAGCGCTGCATTCACCTGCGCCAAAATATTGATGGCGCAGAGTCGAGCTGCGGCCTGGCCTTGTTCAATGCTAAGGTCAACGCCCACCTTACCCAGGTAGGGTAGCGTCCCGTTTTGCACAGGGACCTGGCCCGAAATAAAAAGAAGAGAGCCTGACCAGCGATAGGGAACGTAATTGGCCAGAGGCTGAAGCGGTATTGGCAATTCAATTCCAAGTTCTTTAAGGCGCTCTGTGATTCTACTCATTGAAGTCTCCTGTAATGGGTGGGCAAGGCGTTGTAAGGTTGGCTTTAGAGCTTGATAGCTCTGGACCTTGACGGCTATGGCTCTGAGCTCGTTATGGTTGGCCCAAGCGCAGGTGGGGGTAGGGGATGCGAGGGCCGTAGGCCATTAATCACCATTGGCTGCCCAACCGTCTGAAGCGGGCTGGCAGCATCTTTGGGCCGTGCGTCTCCATCGAGCCCTAACGGACGTTCCGCATGGGACACAAGTAACTGCCTTTCGTGCAGTTGTGGCTCTGTGAAAACCTCCGAGACGCTTTGTACCGGGGTACAAGGAACACCTACAGCCTCAAAGCGCTCCAACCAGTGGCTGCGACTTGCCTTCATTAAAAGAGGCTCAAGCAGGCTGTTGAGCAGTTCCCGGTTGGCAACTCTTTGAGGGTTGGTTGCAAACCGCGGATCTACAGCCCAACTGTCTTGATTCAAGGCCTTTGCAAGGCTTGCAAACTGCCTGTCGTTACCCACGGCAAGTACGAGGTAGCCATCTTTTGCATGGTAGGCCTGATAGGGCACGATACTTGGATGAGCATTTCCCATGGCCTTAGGTTCTGCGCCTGCGACAAGGTGCGCAGCCCCCTGATTGGCAAGCAGTGCGATACCGGTATCGAAAAGGGCGCAGTCAATGGTCGCCCCTTTGCCGGTTTGTGTTCTTTGAAAGAGACAGGCAGTAATAGCATTGCAGGCATAGATGCCAGTGACAATATCAATAACGGCCACACCCACCTTAAAGGGTGGGCCATCGGCGGGCCCAGTGATACTCATGAGACCTGTGAGACCCTGCAGGGCGAAATCGTAGCCCGCCTCCTTGGCGCGAGGCCCGTTCTGCCCATAGCCAGTGATGGAGCAATAAATAAGCTCGGGCTTCTTGCTGCGCAGTGTGGCCGCATCAAGCCCAAAGGCCTTTAGCTGGCCTACTTTGAAATTCTCAACAATAACGTCGGCTTGTAGGGCAAGTTTCTGAACCCCTTGAGCTGTTCCTGATTCTTGAAGTCTACGCTTACTGACTCTTTGCCACGGTTTGCACAGGTGAAATAGCTGGCTAAGCCTTGGGCCGTGTAGGGTGGCCCCCATTGCCGCGTGTCGTCGCCCGAACCTGCTCGCTCGACCTTCATAACGCTTGCACCAAGGTCGGCAAGCATTTGCGTTGCCCAGGGACCTGCAAGCACCCGCGAAAGGTCGAGCACTTGAATGCCCCGAAGCATGGGGGCTTGTCCCTGATGGATCACGATCTAGAAGAAGGCCTGCAGTCCTGTCTGGGCCCGGCCAAGGATGAGGGCATGAATGTCATGGGTCCCTTCATAGGTATTCACGACTTCAAGGTTCACCATATGACGCATCACGCCATACTCATCAGAAATGCCATTGCCACCCAACATGTCGCGAGCGAGGCGGGCAATGTCGAGTGCCTTGCCACAGTTGTTCCGTTTCACAATGGATGTCGCTTCAACGGAGGCTATTCCTTCTTCCTTCATGCGACCAAGACGAAGCACTGCCTGGTAGCCTAGGGCAATTTCTGTTTGCATGTCGGCAAGCTTTTTCTGAATAAGCTGGTTGGCTGCCAGGGGCCGCCCAAACTGGTGCCGGTCAAGCACATACTGGCGGGCCGTGTGCCAGCACGATTCGGCAGCCCCGAGAACACCCCAGGCAATGCCAAAGCGTGCTGAGTTTAGGCAGGTAAATGGCCCTTTGAGCCCTTGAACATGGGGTAGAGCATTTTCTTCAGGAACGAAGACATCCTGCATCACAATTTCACCGGTGATTGATGCACGCAGGCCAATTTTCCCGTGTATGGCAGGTGCGCTTAATCCTTTCATACCCTTTTCCAGAATAAAGCCTCGAATGTCGCCAGCATCGTCCTTTGCCCAGACGACAAAAACATCAGCAATGGGGCTGTTGGAGATCCAAATTTTTGAGCCTGTTAGTCTGTAGCCTTTGCCTTCGGCCCTTGCCCGACTGTCCATGCCTGCAGGGTCCGACCCATGATTAGGTTCTGTAAGCCCAAAGCAGCCAATCCATTCACCAGAGGCAAGTTTGGGTAAGAACTTTTGCTTCTGGTCTTCCGTGCCAAAGGCCTCAATGGGTAGCATGACCAGTGAGCTTTGCACGCTGAACATGCTGCGGTAGCCGCTGTCAACACGCTCGAGCTCACAGGCAATCAGGCCGTAGGCTACGTCGCCTACGCCTGCCCCACCATAGGCTGTTGAAATGGTTGGGCCCAAGAGTCCAAGCTCACCCATCTCCCTGAAGATGGCTGTGTCAACCTTCTCGTGACGGAAAGCCTCGAGAATCCTTGGCTTCAGCTTGTCTTGGCAGAAGCTACGGGCCGCATCACGAATCATTCGTTCGTCATCGGTGAGCTGGGCTGAGACAAGAAAAGGGTCTTCCCATTGAAACTTTGCCTTGGGCTTAAGCATGACATGAACCTTTCATTTGAAGTGGGTGCTTGGGTTTCAAAAATACTCCGCGTCTTCGAAGGCAACTGCCTGGGCATCTTTCGCAGAGACCAAAACATCTTGCCTTTCGGCCTCTGTGAGAGGCCAGTCAATGCCAAGGGTGGCGTCCTTCCAGAAAATGGCGCGCTCGAGGCTCGGCGCATAGAAGTCGGTGGTCTTATAAAACACCTCTGCGAATTCGGACAGGGTGAGGAACCCATGAGCAAACCCCGGTGGAATCCAAAGCTGATGATGATTATTGCTTGAGAGCCTCTGGCCTACCCAGCGACCAAACGTGGCAGAGCTTTTACGAATGTCCACAGCGACGTCAAAAATTTCACCCGCCACCACGCTCACAAGCTTACCCTGGGCCTGGGGTGCGAGCTGGTAATGAAGACCTCGCAAGACGCCGCGCCGGCTTTTAGAATGGTTGTCTTGTACGAACTCTTGACGCAGGCCAAGGGCTTTGGCTAGCTCAAGTGCGTTGTAGCTTTCAAAGAAGAACCCGCGATCATCACCAAAGACTCTGGGCTCAATAAGCATGACGTCTGGGATAGTAGTGGGTGAAATGTTCATGAGGCTTAGGAACCCTCTTGAAGAAGCCGTTGCAGGTATTGGCCGTAGCCATTTTTAAGCAAGGGCTGGGCAAGTCGACCAAGCTGCTCGGCATCAATCCAGTGCTGCCGGTAGGCAATTTCTTCCGGGCAGGCCACCTTAAGCCCTTGACGCTTTTCAATGGTGGCAATGAACTGACTGGCTTCAATAAGGCTGTCATGGGTTCCCGTGTCGAGCCAGGCAAACCCGCGTCCCATAAGCTCCACATGCAGGGCGTTGGCCTGAAGGTAGCAACGGTTGAGGTCGGTAATTTCCAGCTCACCGCGGGCCGAAGGCTTAAGGGACTTTGCGAAATCGACAACCCGATTGTCGTAAAAATACAGCCCTGTAATGGCAAAGTTACTTTTGGGCCTCGGGGGCTTTTCCTCGATTGAAAGCACCTTGCCCTTGGGGTCGAACTCGGCCACACCATAACGTTCAGGGTCATGCACATGGTAGGCAAAAATACTTGCACCCTGGTCGCGTGACTTGGCATTGGCAAGTAAAAGGTTAAGTTCGTGACCGTAAAAAATATTGTCCCCGAGAACCAGGGCGCTGGGCTGAGTGCCAACAAAAGATTCCCCAATAAGAAAGGCTTGGGCAAGTCCGTCCGGGCTGGGTTGCACCGCATATTGAATGTTCATGCCCCACTGACTGCCATCGCCTAAAAGCTGTTCGAACCGGGGGGTGTCGGCAGGGGTGCTAATTAGCAAAATATCTTGAATACCAGCCAACATAAGTGTGGCCAAGGGGTAGTAGACCATGGGCTTGTCGTAAACGGGCAGTAGCTGCTTGCTCATGGCAAGCGTTGCGGGGTGCAGCCGCGTGCCAGCCCCACCGGCAAGCAGAATGCCTTTACGTGTTTCCAAGGTTTCTTTACTCACTGATTCTTGAAAAATAAGTTTATGGGATTTAGTTAAGGCTTAGTTTCTGTAGAAGGTGTAACCCCAGAACACCTCCGAACCCAATACTAGCAATCGCGATAACCGAGCTTAAGGCCAACATCGACAGGCCACTAAGCCCATGGCCAATTGTGCAGCCCATGGCCACTACCCCTCCGACTCCCATGAGGGCTGCCCCAAGTAGATGCAGCGCGAGGTCTTGGGTTGAGGCAAAGCCCTGCCAGCGAAAGCTGCCCGAGCGCAGGGCAGCTGCCCCCGCCCCGGCCACTGTGCCAATAACAGTGGCCACTGCAAAGCTTAAGAATTGAGATGTATCGCTGTAGTATAGGAAGAGCTCAAGACTGTAGGAAAGAGGCGCCACAAAGGTTAGGCTTTCTGGGCCCCGTGTGTTGGTTGCAAGGTAGGCCTGCTCCAGCGTTTCGGGATGTTCAATAATAAAGCCAAACCAGCCGGTTAAAAGCCATCCTGCGGCCACACACATACCAACAACAGTACCGGCTACCCATTGACCTGCTGTTAATCTGCGACCGGGCAGGCCCTTCAGAAGGGCCCAAAAAACAAGACCTAAAAATACAGCCAGAACAAGGCCGCGGCCTGTTTCGGAATTCAGGCCAGTTAAACCTTCAAGAAGACTGGGCAGGTCTTGGCGACTTGGAAGGTCGATGTAGATGCGATCGACCGTCTGGCTTCGCCAGACCGCCGTAAGGCCGCGAAGCGTTGCAAAGGCGGCTATACCCATGACTAGAAAAACAACAAGGGCCTTTAAACTGCCTTCGCCAATTCGAATAAGGTTGCGACTTCCGCAGCCCGAGGCAAGCGCCATACCCACCCCAAACACGAGCCCGCCCACCACATTGGAGAGCCACAAAAGGCGGGAGCTGGTGTAGAAGCTGTCTTCATCATTAATAAGACTGAACTGAACGAAGATCTGCACCAGAAAAACCGCCACCACCACGGACAAGAGCCACAGCCGCATGCGCTGCCCATTGCCCATAAGCTGAAGGTCGGAGATTGCCCCGATGGTGCAGTATCGACTGACCTGACAGGCCATACCGAACACGAGGCCGATGAGAAGACCGCCGACGACAACCCAGGCCTGCAAGAGCTTGACTTGCTCAAGTTCAACCATATGAGAAAACCTGCTTTAGTTTTTGGATGGCCCCAGGGCTGCCAGCCGCTTTTTGGCCGTAGCGGCCTGGCTTGAATCTGGAAATTGCTTGAGTAAGAGGTCTAAAGAACTGCGGGCGGCTCGCGTCTGGCCTGACTCGGCCTGGCTTGCAGCCAGAGTGAGAAGGCTTTCCGGAACGCGAGGGTGGCCAGGGTACCTTTTGTAGAGCTCCGACAAGGCAGAGATGGAGGGCTTGTAATTTTTGCGAAGGTAATGGGCAGCGCCTTCAAAGTTAAGCGCCCAGGGACGCAATGCCGAGTCGGGAAATCGACGGCTAAACTCATCGAAGGCAGCAGCAGCGGCCTCGGTTGCCCCAGAGCTAAGAAGACCCTGGGCCGCCTCGAAGGCGGATTTCTCTTTGGCATCAACCAGTACGGTCTGGTTATCAATGACAAACGACTGCGGCTCAAACCGAGCAAGACGCTCGGAGAGGGACTGAAGTTGTTGCTCAATGCCCGAGACAACCGTGCCCTGGTCTACTTTTACCGAGCGCGTTAAAGTTTCCAGGCTACCAAGAACGCTTTGAAGCTCAGACTTCAGTTGACCCACCTCGGAGACCATGTCGAGCTGTGATTTGGCCATGCCGTCGACCCGTGACTTAAGCATCGTGTTTTCCGAAACCAACGACTCCGACTGTTTTTCAACGGAAGCAATACGGGCACGCAGTTCAATAATGGCTCGGCGGGCCTCATCATCGGAAAAAAATTGGGCCCAGGCAGGTGACGCAAGAACCAGACTGATGGAAACGAAAGAGGTCCAGGCCTTGATCATGGCAATTTACTAACAAAGAAAAGGTCGGCTCGCCGGTTCTCGGCGCGGGCGGCTTCATCGCCCATTTTGTTTCGTGGTTTTTCCTTCCCGTTACTTACGGCCTCCATGCGCTGACTTGGTACGCCAAGAATTTGCAGAGCACGCGAGACAGACTCGGCCCTGCGTTGGCCAAGGGCAAGGTTGTATTCCGATGTGCCTCGGTCGTCGGTATTGCCTTCAATGGCCAAGGACTGATGGTCGTAGAGCCTCATGTAGTTTGCAACCTTTTGAAGCATTTCGTCGTAGTCACGAGCAATCTCGATACTGTCAAAGCCGAAATAAATCGCGGCGTAGGGCACACCGTCGTCGCCCACTTGCAACGCACCGGAGGATGCGTTGAGAGACTTCTCCTCAACGCGACCGCCGCGAATGCCCTGCTCGGCGCCCGCGCCAGAGCCTAGCCCTTGGGCCTGGGCAGCGCCGGCACGGTCCACCGATTCCACCGGGTTAATGGCATTGCCTTCGATCGGAGCAGGCGCGTCGTCAAGACTGACGGTTGAGCAGGCCGACAGGCCAAGAAGACATGCAAACAGGGCCGCCTTGGGTAGGCGCGTAAACGATGTCATTGAACGAGTCATAGTTTCACTCCTTAGCGTCAGGTATGCGGCCCCAGGCCGGATTACGAATACCTGCTGCATCCAGGCTTATACGCGAACGCACTCGTCCATCGATAGAGGCAGCCGAGAGAAGATCGCGGTCGTTGACCCGACTGGAAAAAATAACCCAGCGGCTATTGGGCGCAAAGCTGGGCGAGTCGTCTTTGGGGCCGCTACTTACAAGGCGCTCTTCCTGGGTCTCGAGGTTCATTACGGCAATGAGAAACTTCTTGTCGCGGCGTGCAACATAGGCCATGGTTTTGCCGTCGGGGCTAACAACAGGCCTTGCATTAAAGCCCCCATTGAAGGTTAGCCTCTCGAGCCGCCCCGAGCCATCAACGCGAACACGGTAGATTTGTGGGCTGCCGGTCTGGTCGGATGTGAAATAGACATGCTTACCATCGGCTGAAAAACTTGGCTCGGTGTTAATGGCCGAGGATCGCAAGAGGCGTCGAAGCCCGCTGCCATCGGCATTGGCAAGGTAAATTTGGGAAATGCCGTCGCGTGTGAGCACCATGGCAAGCTGTCTGCCATCGGGCGACCAGGCCGGTGCGCTGTTGCTTCCCTTGTAGTTGGCAACCACCGAACGCTTTCCGGTTGAAAGCTCATGCACATAGACCACCGGCTTGCCGGTTTCAAAAGAAACATAGGCAAGCCTGTCTCCCGTCGGTGACCAGGCAAGCGAAATGATGGGTTGGGTGGAGCGCAGTGCAGGCTGGGCATTTTCGCCATCGGAGTCTGCAATAACAAGAATGTGATTACTACCTTGACGCCGCACATAGGCAAGACGCGAGGAGAAAAACCCCGGTTCGCCCGAGAGCTTCTCAAGAATGTAGTC